>Ga0187867_10000080_pt1 | contig 85242 bp, 70 predicted proteins | sample June2016WEW_13_1_FD_132976 | JGI IMG/M metagenome (GOLD analysis project Ga0187867, IMG submission 132976) | Peatland microbial communities from SPRUCE experiment site at the Marcell Experimental Forest, Minnesota, USA - June2016WEW_13_10 | ecosystem: Environmental > Terrestrial > Soil >...
CCGTGCCGGCGCAGCTCCACCCCCCTTGCCTCGGCCAGCCGCTGCACCGACACCTCGGCCTTCAGCCGCTCCAGCTCCGCCTCCGGGACCCGCGCCACCCGGCCTCTTCCGAAAATCTGTCAAGTCACAGATAGTCTCGCAAAGAGTAGCATAAGCTCTATGTTGGCGGAAGCACCTCCTCCTCAGCCCCGTACCGTAGCGACGCTCATGGCCATGGACTTCCCCGAGCGTCTCGCCACCCTCCGCCGCCAGCGGGGCATGACCGGCCAGGCCCTCGCCGACGCCGTCGGCATCCATGTCACCCAGCTCCGCCGATACGAGGCCGGCCGGTCGCAGCCCACCCTCGATGTCCTCCGCAATCTCGCCCGCTCTCTCGGAGTGAGTGCGGATGTGCTCCTTTTCGACGAGAACGAGCGCGGACCCGACGACGATCTCCGGCTCGAGTTCGAGGCCATGGCTCGCCTCGACCCCGACGAGCGCAAGATCGTCAAGGCCCTCATCGAGAGCGTCGTCGTCACCCACGACGTCCGCCGCGTCGGCCTCAGCCCCGCCGTCTCAGGAGCGGCGATGAGCGGCTGACGGGAATAGCTGCTGCCGGGTACCCTCCAGACTCGCCGTCAGTCAGTACAGCTTGCCCGGGGTGGCGTTCAGTATCCAGAGGATCAGCCCAACCCCAGCCGCGAGGGCGACCACACCGCTGATCCTGCTGATCACGGACCCGCGAACTGAGAACCTCCCCACCCGCAACTCGGACCGAGCCAGCTGCCTCGTGGTCCAGCGGGGCCACAGGATCGATGCAGCCCCGGCGAGAATCAACCAGGCCCCGATCACAAGCATCCCCCACGCGTCTCCAGCTATCGACCCGTCAGGGTTGCGCAGGTAGAGGTGGAGCAACATGTGCATGACCTAACGCCCCGCGAGCAATCCGCCCACCACGGCGATCAGCACACCAAAGCCAACCACAACTCCGCCAAAGAATCGCCACCACCAGGGTGGGTAGTGATACTTCTCGTAGTTGCGCAGCAGCGGCACCAGCAAGTGCCCGTAGCGCATCAACAGACATCCGGCAGCGATAAAGGCAGCCCCCAGCGCGACCGCGCCCAGTTTCGCCGCCCACACGACGGCTACCACAGCTGCCAGACCCCGGTGTAATTCCCTCCGCCGTAACCGCCGTCACCGACGCCCACGCCGTAGTACCCGGAGATGATCCCCTGCCCGTGGCTCCCCTTACCAGCTTGCACGCCGACGTTGAAGGGCCCAACGCCGCCGCCGCCGCCGTAGAACCAACCCCCGTAGTCCTGCGGGCACTCCGCATTCGATGCCTCCACTCCAGCAGACAGTGAGACTCCGACGGCCCCGCCGCCACCGCCCGTGAAAGTGAAGCCACCGTGCTGGTAACCGTTCGTCTCAACAAAGCACACGGTGCCGTGCCCACCGATGGGGAAGCCGGGAAGCCCGGCAGAGCCGCTCAGGCACAGGCCAGCGCTGGGGAGAACCGGAGCACAGCTGCTTCCATCGAAGATTGTGCAGTTCGGCAGGGCGCTGGCCACCGCGCCGACCACGTGCGCCGGCGCACTGGACGGTCCGAATTCGCAAGAGTCCGAACCAAAGATGCCTATCCAGGAACACAACCCCAAAGCGTCGGTAGCGTTGAGCGGATCGTCCGCCACGTACGCATAGGGGCTGAGGGTCGTGGCGACGTCGGGGTCAACGGTGAGGAACTGGGCGGTGGCGGGGTCGTAATAGCGGGCCCGCAGGTAGTAGAAGCCGGACTCGGCGTCGCGATACTGGTCGGCGAAGAGGAAGGCGGTGGTGGCAGGGCCGGTGGACGCCGTGATGTCGCCGTAGGGGTCGTAGGTGAAGGTGGCCTCCACCGCCCCAGCAGTGTTCGTCAGCATCCGAGCGCTGCCCAGCTGGTCCTGATGGAAGAAGAGGGCGTTGGTGGCTGGCAGCAAGGCAACGCTGACGGTGGTGAGGTTGGCGCTGGCCCCGAAGGTGGAGGTCTCGGTCCCCGTGGCGCCGCTTGCCCCGAGCGACTCCGCCGCCAACCCGGTGGAGTCGTTGGCGGTGGAGTTGACCTGCGCCGTCTCCATGGTCCCGCTCGGCGGCGTCCACGCCTTGCCGGAGAACGTGCCAAACGCGCCTTGGAACACGAGCAACTCGTCATTGGCATGGGTGGCGGTCACAGAGGGAGCAGTGACGGAGGTGGTCGCGGCGGCGGACCCGGTGGCGCTCACGTCGACGGGCTGGTTTGGGTTCACCCCGCTGTACACGGCCACGACCACAGCATAGGCCGAGGTATCGGTGCTGTAGGTGAGGGTCACCGACGTGTCACCCGCGGCGACGGTGTGAGTGAACACCGTGGTGGTCGCGAGCGGGCTTGAGCCTCCCGAGGTCACGGTGGCCACCTGGGTGTAGGTGGAGGGCGCGGTCATCGTGGTGTTCGACCGCTGGGTGCTCCCGAGCACCACCTCGTCCCCCGCCACCGTGCCCGACGGCAGGTTGATGGTCACGCTGGTGCTCTTGCCGCTCGACGTCGCCGTCCCCACCAGGCTGATGCCGGACGTCGCGGGCGACGGCTGGGTAAGGGCGACGCTGACCGTGGTGAGGTTGGCGCTGGCACCGTAGGTGGAGGTCTCGGTCCCGGTGGGCCCGCTGGCGCCCAGGGCCTCCACGGCGAGGCCGGTGGAGTCGTTGGCGGTGGAGTTGACCTGGGCCGCCTCCGTCGTCCCGCTCGGCGCCGTCCACGTCTTCCCGGAGAACGTTCCAAACGCACCCTGGAAGACCAGTAGCTGGTCGTTGGCGTGGGTGGTCGTCACCGATGGGGCGGTGACCGTGGTGGTCGCGGCGGCGGACCCCGTGGCGCTGACGTCCACGGGTGCGTTCGGGTTCACCCCGCTGTACACGGCCAACACCACGGCGTACGCCGAGGTGTTGGTGCTGTAGGTGAGGGTGACCGAGGTCTCCCCTGCGGCCACCGTGTGGCTGAACACCGTGGTGGTGGCCAGCGGGCTCGCGCCCCCCGAGGTGACGGTGGCGACCTGGGTGTAGGTGGAGGGGGCGGTCATTGTGGTCGTCGACCGCTGGGTGCTGCCCAGCACCACCTCGTCACCCGCCACCGTGCCCGACGGCAGGTTGATGGTGACGCTCGTGCTCTTGCCGCTTGACGTCGCCGTTCCCACCAGGCTGATCGCGGGCGGTGGCAGCGAGGAGATCGGCACCTGCTCGACGGGGACATCACCCGGGCCGTACACGTAGTCGTAAGTGCCGTCACTGAGGAGGAGAGGCTCCGAGCCGCTCACGTCCCAGGTGTACGGAGTTGTCACTCCCGCGACCGTCTTGCTCATCCTGAGACCGTCGCCGTTGTACGTATAGGTGGCAATCGTCGTCGAGCCGGTCCCGTAGCTCGTCAGCTGGTTGGCCTCGTCGTAGCTCAGGTTGGTCGCGCTCCCGCTCGCGGGGGTCATGGTGGTCAGGTCGCCCTCGGCGTTGAAGGTGTAGGTGGTGGCGCCGGTTGGAGTGGTGGAGCAACCGTCGCTGCTGACGCCGCTCACCGTCCAGCAGAGCTCGTCGTCGGCGTTGTAGGTCTGGGTGGTCCCGTTGTCATCCGTCAGGTTGCCGGCCGCGTCGAAGCTGTACGCCTGGCTTCCCGAGGGCGGCGCCGAGCAGGCGGCGCTGTTGCCGGAGCCCGCGTAGCAGAGCTGGTTGACGGCTGTGTACTGGTACGACCCCACGGCCGAGGGCACTGAGCTGTCGCTCGTGACCTGACCGTCGCCGCCGCGCCCGTAACTGGCGCTGAAAAGGGTCGACGTGCCCTCGGTGTCGGTGATCGAGGTGAGCTGGTCGGCGGCGTTGAAGGCTGACGTGTCCACCTCGGACGTCCCGACCGGGAGTGTCTTCGTGGTCAGATTGCCGTCGGCGTCATACCCGAAGGTGAAGGTGTTGCCCAGCCAGTCCTCGACCGAGATCAGCTGATCCGCGTGGTTGTACCCATCGGTCACAGTCAGGTTACCCGGGTAGGTGAACTGGATCACCAGCCCGTCGAGGTTGTCCTGGTACTGGACCTCGGCGCCCGCACCATTGGCGTAGCTGGTCAGGTCGTGGAGGCTGTTCCAGGTCCAGGTGGAGGTCCCCGTCCCATCGGTCATGCTGGTCCGCTGACTGTCGCCGTCATAGCTGACGCTGGTCACGTCGAGGCTGGCCTCGTCGGCGTAGGTGACGCTCGTGAGCTCGTTGTCGGCGTCGTAGGTCATGGTGGTGCAGCCGCTCCCGGGGCAGCTGCCCCCCGGCTCCTGCTCGGTCAGCTGGTTGCCGTCCCCGTCATAGGTGTAGGTGGTCAGGCTGCCCTTGGCGTCGCTCTCGCTGGTCACCTGGTTCAGCGCGTTGTATCCGTAAGTCACGACGGCGTTCCCGTCGCCGTCCTTCTCGTACCACAGCAGTCCGTCCAGCGTGTAGTAACGGTACTGATCCCCACCGCTGGCCGGCTCCACCTCCGTCTTCTCGTTGGCCAGGTCGTAGACGTACTTCGTGCTGTTGCCGTCGGCGTCCTTGGTTGAGGTCAGATTGCGGTCCGCGTCGTACGTGTAGGTGGTCACCCCCGATGGGGCCGTCACCGTCTGGACGTCTCCAAACCCGTCCACCTGCCCGTTCGGCTGGACATAGCTGTACTTCGTCTCGTAGGGCGACGAGGTCACGCAGGCGATGCTCCCCGCCTTGGGCGCGTAGGAGGCCACCTTCCAGCCGTCGGCGTTGTAACAGGTGGTGGTGATATCGCCCACCGGGTTGGTGGACGTCACCTGGTCCCCGTACGCGTCATAGGTGTAGGTCGTGGCGTAGCCGTCTGGGTCGGTCATCGAGTAGACCTCGCCGGCCGGACCGGCCGGGGCTCCGCAGCTTGCCTCCCCGTAGTAGCAGTACGTGGTGGTCCGGGTGGCTATCGTGCCCCCCTGTGCGTTGAGGAGAGGGGTGGAGACGGTCAGGAGGTTGCCATGGGAGTCGTAGGTGGAGGTGGTGGTCACCCCGTTGCCGTCGGTCTTGGTCAGCGGCTCGTTGAAGCTGTTGTAGGTCGCCGACGAGGTTCGCCCCAGGGGATCGGTCGTGGAGAGGACATTGCCGCTGGAGTTCACCGTGTAGTAGGTGGTGTCCCCATTGGGATCGGTCTCCGAGGTCACCGCCGCCGTGGCCGGGTCGTAGGTCCATGACGTCGTGGCCGCTGCCGCGGTCCCGAACCCCGCGGTCTGCGAGACGAGAACGCCGTACTCGTAGGTGTCAACGGTCACGTCGCCAGCGGGGTCGGTGATCGTGGTCGTGCCGTCCGGAGCCGTTGCCGACGTCGGATCCCCCGTGTAGAGGAAGGTGGTGCTCCGGCCCAACTGGTCTTCCTGGGAGGCCACCTGCCCGACGCTGTTGTAGGTCGTCAGAACGCCGTTGCCCCCGTTGCAGGCGCTACCCGCCGAGTAGCAGTTGGGGTCGTACATGTTGGTCATCTGATGCGATGAGTTGTACTTGTAGTGGGTGTCGCCACCATTCACGTCGATCACGTCGCTCAGGTCACCCGCGGCGTCGTACTCGTACGTGACCACGCGGGCGGGGCTGACGTTCGGGTCGGTGACGGTCGTGATGTCGTTACCCGTCCAGCCGATCTCGAGCGTCCGGCCCTCCGGGTCGGTCACGGTGGTCAGCTGGCCGCTCCCGTTGTAACCGAGCGTGGTCGTCTGCCCGTTGAGGTCGGTTTCCGCGATCAGCTGACCCGTGGTCGAGAACGTGTACGTGTCCTGGGCCTGTCGGGTGAACGTCCACGTCCCGTTGGCATTCTGGGTCAGGGTGGCGATGTCTCGGGGCGCAGCTGGCGCGTAGCCGGTACCGTTCTGGTCGAAGACGACCTGGGCACCCCCCTCCTGCGTGATCGTGACCGGCCCGGTACCGTCAGGCTGGCTGAGCGACATGAAGAGGTTCGAGGTCCACCCGTAACCAATCGGGCTATCAGTCGCGGCATTCAGAGAGTCGTAGGTCCGGGTGACCGCTAGCGGGATGCCCAGGCCGGGGATGGAGATATCGGTGGCCGACTCGTCCAGGTCCCCGAACTCCGGGTTCACCGGATGCTGATCGACCTGCGCGTTCGCGCTTTGCTGCTCCTCCGAGCAAACAAGGCAGCCGTTGCCCCACGGTTCCTCAGCGGCTGTGATCGGACCCCCCTCGAGGAATTGCTGATTCTGAGCCGAAATGGAGCCGATCATGGCGTACCAGTACGCGGGGAGGTCAGCCCAGGTGCACTCCCCTCCGCCGATAGACACGGTGCCCACGTCCGAACAGTCGGCCGGAACCACCTGAACGCCATCATCGGTCACAGAAGAGCATCCGGATGAGAGGCCCGGACAGCCGAGCGAGCCAAAGTCGGCCCAGGTAGGGGGTTGCCCAAGCATTGGGGTTCCGTCGGCCCAGTAACCGATGCCCCAGTAAGCGCGCACGGCCGTGAACTGCAGGTTCCCGCCGTAGGGGAACGGGTTGCCGGCGTCGCAGTCGTCGGTGCCGTCGACGTCGAGGCACCAGCCATTGCCGTCTGCCGGGATGACGCCGGAGATCTCGACCCAACTGGTTTCCTGGGTGAAGAGGGGGGCCGGGTCGAGGGTAACGGAGTAGTCATTCTGGCCTGTGATGGTCAGGGACTCGGTCGCCCCGCTGCCACTGATGGAGAAGCTGAGGAGGTTGCCGAGACTGCCGCTGGTGCCGATGAGGTTGGCCCAGAGGCTCCACACCGGGTTGCCGCCAACTTGCTCTCCGGGGGCCTGGAGGTCCTCCGTGGGTTGGCCGGCGGGTTGGGTGCATTGGAGCGCTTCGCCGCTTGGGTCAACGTCGGCGTCTCCCGCCGGCCCCTGCACGGCCGCGCAGGTCATCTCCTCGCTCGGGCCGAAGGGATCGCTGGCCCATAGGAAGAGCGTGTCGCTCTCTGGAGGGTTCTGGCAGCCGGAGGTGCCGAGGCTTGCGCCGTAGAGGTTATTGACGTCGAAGGTTCCGGTGGTTGAGGGTCCGCCCATCTGGCACCAGTCATTGGGGCCGATTGGGGCGTAGAGGTCGTCGTAGAGATTCCCGACGCTGACGTCCGAACTGTCGACCACGGCGTGTGACTCCGTCTGCGGTGTCGTGAGCCGCGGCGAATTGCTGGCGGCGACAACGTACTGCGCCCGGTCTGCCACAAGCCCAACGACGAAGAGGAGAGAGATCGAGAGCGCGAGCCTTCGCCCTGCGGGTCGGGCCACGGGGAATCCTCCTATCCGCCGGTATCGGCGAAAACCGCTCTTCAGCGGCGAGGGCATCCCCATCCCTCTGACTGAACGCAGTGTGTCAGAAGGGCTCGGCACCTTCCACCCCCAGCTGACCCCCCTTGACTTCGGTCTTTCGGCCCTATCAGAGGACGGAGCATTGCCTCTACGAGGCCGGTGACCCTGCCGCCGTTTGGCGGCGATGCAGAAGCGCCACGAGCAATACGGCGGCGTGCGCTTGACCGCTGCTCCGAGGTCCGCTACCGAGCTGGGCGCGCGCGCCATTTGCCACGTTTGCGCCCTACGTCTCGGCCTCCCCCCGGATTCGCGTACGAATCATGTGGGTCTTACGGGGCACGCCGCCCACTCGCTTGCGGCAACTCCGGCGGACATGGCACCATTCCGCGGATCCGGGCGGCAGGCGCCCGGGGGAGCCAAGGGAGGACCACCGTGAACCGCGCTCGCGGACGGCCGTCTCCACCGCGACGCTGCCTGGTGACGTGCTGTCAGGTCGTCCAGCGCATCTCGGTGATCTGCGTTGCGGCGGCCCTGGGCCTCGCGGGATGCGGATCGACACGGCCTGCATCCACCTCGGCCTCCGCGCCACGGTCCATGCCCGCTGAGAAGCCACGCCCATCTCGACGGTGGATCCCGCAGATACAGCAATTCTCAACGCGCACGACCACGCCATGGCTGCCTGGGTTGCCGCCGGGGCCGACCCCACAACCGACAACGACTACCCGGGCCTCGACTAGGGGTACATGGGAGACGAGTTGAGTTGAGTCGCGACGTGCCTGTTCTCATCCTGATCGCCCAGGAGGGCCTGGTCGTAGGCGGCACGGACGCTCCCCACCCCGTCGTAACCAGCGTGAACGGGAGCACCGCGACCGTCCACCAGGACTGCAGCTGGAACACGCAGTACGCTGCCGACAAGAAGGGCCCCGCAGCCGCTCTCAGCTGACCTCGGTCCCGTAGAGCTGGCACGACGCCGGCTGGGCCGTGACCAGGGCGGGCACCGACGCCGGCGCCGACGCTGCGTCCGGCCAGACCGTGGAGACCAGCCCGCCGCCGACGATGGCCCCCCCGCTGCTCACGCAGACGGCGGTGAGGCCGACCAGCATGCCCGCCAGATCGCCGCTCAGGGTGCCGGTGACGTCCCCCTGGTATCCGCGGGAGCCCGCGCACGGGGAGCCGCAGGTCCACGAGCCCGCCCCGCCCACGATGACGCCGAGCCCTCCGGCGACCCAGCTCCCCACCTTGGTGGTGGCCACGATCCCGGTGGCCCCTTCGCACGAATCGGTGCAGAGCACCGTCACCCCCAGGGTCTCGCCGGGCGCCAGCGACACCGGCTCGGCGGCGATCTGATAGCTCCCGCTCGAGAGCTTGACGGTGAAGCTGACGATCACCTCTCTGGCGGTGTGGGTTGAGGCCAGGTTGTGCAGCACCGCGATCGGATAGACCTGAAGGTCGAAGGCCCCGAACCCGGAGTTGACGATGGCCACCTGCTGGTTGTCCGGCGCGGGGGTCGGCGAAGCCGTCGCGGCCGCCGTCGCCGAGGCCAACGGGGAGCGCGCGGGGGTCGCGGTCGCGCCCTGCGACGTCGTCCCCCCGCAGCCGGCCGCCGTCAGAAGGAGCGCGGTGGCGGCGAGGGCGCGGGGTCCGTGCCAGGTCAACACTCACCCGATGGTAGGCACTTCGGCCACGGTCAGACGGGAAGGGCGGAGGAGCCGGTGCTCCTCCGCCCGCCGTGCGCCGGTCGGGACCGGGTCAGATCCCGAGCGCGCTGCGGATCGTGTTGATGTCGGTGCGGCAGCTGGCCAGGTCGTGCCGCGCGGTCGTCACCGACGTCCGGGCGGAGACCAGGGTCGGCTGGTTGCCCGGGTAGCCGGAGGGGAGGAGGTTGATCACCTCGCTGACCACCCCCGCGGACGCCGACTGGGCTGCGGCGAGCTGGCTGGTGCAGTCGTTGAACGCGGTCTGCGCCTTCTGCTTCTGGGCCGCGGAGGCGGTGCTGTCGTTGATCGCGGTCTGGAGGGCGGGCATCACCGATCCGATCTCCGACTCGACGGTCGATTCGGTGTCGGCGGCGATCACCAGGTGGACCTTGGGGGTCTCGAGCAGGTACACCCGGTAGCCGGTGACGATCGTCTGCGCGTCCTGCCAGGCCTTGAGGGCCGTGGTGTCGGCCTGGATGGTGGCGTTCAGGCTGTCGAGGCCGGTCTCGTCGGAGTGGATCTGACCGAGCAGCGTCGCCTTGTCGGCGGCGGTGATGTCGGCACTGTTGTCGATGCCGGTGGTCAGGGTCCCGAGCCAGCTCTCCCGATTGGAGACGGCCGTGTTCGACCGCTGCTTGATGCAAGCGAGGATCGCGGAGGGGCTCCCCGTGCACCCCCCGACCCGCGCGGCCGGCGACGGGCTGGAGGTCGAGGTCGGCGTCGAGCTCCCCGAGGGCGACGGGCTGGGCGAGGCGCTGGTGTCGGCCATCGCGGGCAGCGCGCTCGCAGCCCCGAGCGCCGCGCTCACCGCCAGGGTGGCGAGACCGATGCGGAGGTGGTGGCTCCGTCTCATTGGGTCGGATCTCCTTCACTGGTGGCCAGGCCCTGGTTGGCCTGGCCGATCTGGTTGTCGATCTGGTTGAGCTGGTTGTCGATCTGGCTGAGCTGGGCGCTGTCGGGCCCGCCGGAGGCATTCACCGCACTGCCCGCCGGCGAGGAGCTCTGACCGGTGCTCTGGGCCGTCGCCGGCACGGAGGTCAGGGCCGCGTGCCCGCATCCGGCCACGAGCAGCACGGCGCCGCCGGCCAGGGCCGCGGAGCTGAGCCTGCCGAGACGTCGCATCGAGGTGGTCCTCCTGGGGTTCGTCTGATCTGGCCCCATGCTGGCAGCGCGGCGGTGCGAACTCCTGAGAGGCCGCTGAGCCGATCGCCCCGAAGCGGTGGGGGCTGCGCTTTCTCAGCGGCGCCTCAGCCTCGGCAGGCGGCCGGGCAGCACGGTGGGGAGGTCACACCGGCCCGGGCATCGGGCTCGGCGGCGCCTGGCTCAGCTTCGAATGCTGAACTGGCTCCGCCGGAAGAGGGCGTGCAGCGGGAGGGCCCGCTCCGCCAGCGCCCCCGCCGCGCCCTCCTCCCGATCGACCAGGACCAGGACCTCGGCGACCTCGACCCCGGTCGGCGCCAGGACCTCGAGCGCTCGGAAGACGGATCCGCCGGTGGTCACGACATCGTCGACGAGCACGACCCGTTCCCCCGCCGCCGGTGCCGGTCCCGCGATCTTGGCGGCGGTGCCGTGCTGCTTCTCGGCCTTGCGGATCATGAAGGCCCGCATCGGCGACTCGGCGCCCGAGCCGCTGAGCGCGACGATGGCTCCGAGCAGCGGGCCGACGCCGTCGTCACCCGCCACCGCGGTCACCTTGAGGTCGCGGCAGCGAGCCAGCATCAGTGACGCCGCGAGGAAGAGCCCCCGGCCGTCCAGGGTCACCTGCTTGCCGTCGAAGAAGTAGTCGCTCCGTCTCCCGCTCGCGAGCACGAAGTCCCCCCATCGGAAGGCCCTGGTCGCCAGCAGCTCGTGGAGCTCGTCGCGCGGCGCGATCACTCCACCGGTCTCCAGCGCAGCACCGGTCGGCGGGCCGCCTCAACCTCGTCGACGCGGCTGACCGGGGTCAGGTGAGGCGCCGACCTGACGTGCTCCAGGTCGCGCTCCGCCTCGGCGACGATGGCGGCGCAGATGTCGGCGAGAAGGTCGAGGCTGCGCTTCGACTCGGTCTCGGTCGGCTCGAACATGAGCGCTTCGGGGACCGTGGTGGGGAAGTACGCGGTGGGCGCGTACACCCCGTAGTCGAGAAGCCGCTTGGCGACGTCGATCGCGCGCAGCTCCGCCACCCGGCAGCCCCGGGTGGTCGCGACGAACTCGTGCATCGAGTCGGAGTGCACCGCCATCGGGAAGAGCGGGGCAAGCCGCGCCTGCAGGTAGCGGGCGTTGAGGACCGCGTCCTCGGCCACCTGGGAGATGGTGGAGCCGTAGGTTCGGATGTAGGCGTAGGCACGGACCAGCATGCCGAAGTTGCCGAAGTGGGCACGCACCTTGCCGATCGACCGCGGCCGGTCGTGGTCCAGCAGGAACCGATCGCCCCTGCGCTCCACGGTGGGCACCGGCAGGAAGTCGGTGAGCGCCGGGGCGACCCCGACCGGGCCGCTGCCGGGGCCGCCGCCCCCATGCGGTGTCGAGAAGGTCTTGTGCAGGTTGAGGTGCACGACGTCGAAACCCATGTCGCCGGGGCGCGCCAGCCCGACCAGGGCGTTGAGGTTGGCACCGTCGTAGTAGAGGAGCGAGCCCGCGTCGTGCGCGATGCGAGCGATCTCCACGATGTCCTTCTCGAAAACCCCGAGGGTGTTGGGGTTGGTCATCATGATGGCGGCCACCGAGCTGTCCAGCCGGCCAGCGACGTCGGCGACGTCCACCGTGCCATCGCTGTTGCTCCGGACCGTCACCACCTCGAGACCGGCGAGCGCCGCCGAGGCCGGATTGGTCCCGTGGGCGGAGTCGGGGATGAGCACCCGGGTGCGGGCGGTGTCGCCGCGGGCGGCGTGATACGCCTGGATCATCCGCAGCCCGGTCCACTCGCCGTGCGCTCCCGCCGCCGGCTGGAGCGAGATCCGCGCCATTCCGGTGATCTCGCAGAGGAGCTGCTCCAGCTCCCACATCAGCTGGAGCGCTCCCTGGACGTCATCGATGTCCTGATCGGGGTGGAGGTCGGCGAAGCCGCTCAGCCCGGCGAGCTGCTCGTCGACCGCCGGGTTGTACTTCATGGTGCAGCTCCCCAGGGGGTAGATCCCCTGGTGGAGGTTGTGGTTGCGGCGCGCCAGCCGGCCGAGGTGCCGGGCCAGCACGGGTTCGGGCACCGCCGGTATCGGGGCCGGAGTGGCGCGCAGGCCGACCCCGGGGAGCAGCCGCTCCAGCGGCTCCTCCGGGACGCCGGGCTCGACCTCGCGCGGCCCTCCCCGCACGTCGCCGCTCAGCTCGAAGACGAGCGGCTCGTCACCCGCCCATTCCGCCACGGGCTCTCCCGGCCCGGCGCCCGGGACCGGCAGCCCGCTCATGCGCCCACCCCCGCCGGCACGGCAATCCGCGCCGCGGCGGCGACGTAGCGCTCGATGGAGGCGGGCGAGCTGGTCTCCGTGCAGCAGACCAGAAGCTGGTCTCCCCGCGCCGGGTCGACGCGCCCGAGTGGCAGCCCGGCCACGATGCCCTCCCGTCGGAGCGCGGCCGCGAAGGCCTCCGCATCACCTGGCACCCGGAGCGCGAACTCCCAGAGGTAGGGCCGATCGGGCTCGGCCAGCCCGATGCCCTCCAGCCCGCTGAGGCGAGCGGCGAGGTGATGGGCACGCTGGACGCTGACCTCGGCCACCCGGCGCATCCCCCCCGCTCCCATCCTGGCCATGTAGACGGTGGCGGCGAGCGCGGTGAGGGCGTGGTTGGTGCAGATGTTGGAGGTCGCCTTCTCGCGCCGGATGTGCTGCTCGCGGGCCTGGAGGGTGAGGGCAAAGGCCCGCCGGCCGTGGTGATCGTGGGTCTGCCCGACCAGCCGCCCCGGCATCCGCCGCATCAGCTCCTGGCGCACCGCCATGAAGCCCAGGTGCGGGCCGCCGAAGGAGGGTGGGATGCCCAGCGGCTGACCGTCCCCCACGGCGATGTCGAATCCGAGCTCACCGGGCGGGACGAGGAGCGTGCAGGCGATCGGGTCGGCGCAGCAGATCGAGACCGCCCCGGCGGCGCGGGCGGCCTCCGCAACCGGGAGCAGGTCATCCACGGTCCCGAGGGACCCTGGCTGGGCCACCACCACGCAGGCGTCCTCGGGCCCCAGCGCATCGCCGGGGCGGTCGGCGGTCACCACCGCGACCTCGCGTCCCCGCGCGTAGGTTCGGATGACCGTGAGCGTCTCCGGGTTCAGGTCGGCCGCTGCCACCACCCGGTGGCGTCCGGTGTGGGCGACCGCCATCATCACCGCCTCCGCGGCCGCCGAGGCGCCGTCGTACAGGGAGGCGTTGGCCACCTCCAGCCCGGTCAGGCCGCAGATCATCGACTGGAACTCGAAGATCGTCTGCAGGGTGCCCTGCGAGGCCTCCGCCTGGTACGGGGTATAGGCGGTGTAGAACTCGGGCCGGGCCACCGCCGCCCGCACGATGGCGGGGACGTAGCGCCGGTAGACGCCGGCGCCCAGGAAGGAGTCCAGTTCACCGAGGGGGTGGTTGCGCCCGGCCAGGTGCTCCAGCTCCGCGACCAGATCCTGCTCGGCCAGCGGGGGCGGGAGGTTCAGCCGGGGGTGGCGCAGCCGCGCCGGAACCGACGCGAAGAGGTCCTCCACGCTGGTCGCTCCGATCGCCTCCAGCATCTGCTGGCGCTCGGCGGCTCCGTTGGGGAGGTAGGCCATGGTCGCTCACAGTATGCCGAGCCAGGCAAGCCCCTGTCCTGCGGCGGCGAGCGGCGCCCGATCCGGGTCCCGATCAGCGGGAGGTCGCGTTCAGGCCGTCCTCACGACATGTCGGGCCACGGGGCCCCCCCGGCTGCCTCCTCGCCCTCCTCGGTCTCGCTCCGCTGGCGGTACCGCTCGGCGACCATCTTGTAGGCGACGCTCTTGGGGAGGCCGAGCTTGACCAGCGACTTGACCTCGTCCGCCATCACCTTGTCGCGCGCCGTCTCGATGGCGGAGATGACGTCATCGATGCTGACCGTGCTGATTCGCTTGGACACGCTGCCACTGTACCAGCGCGGCCCGCGCGGCCAAACCTCGGGTCGGACCCGTTCAGGCCCCGGTGACCAGCGTCATGGCCCCCCAGACGTTCCGGTCGACCCCCAGCTCGGCCTCCCGGATCTCCGGAGTGGGCTGCAGGAAGAGGCTCTCCCGGACCGTTCGGCGCAGCTCCTGCTCGAATCGCCCCCAGGCGTTGATCACCCCGCCACCGAAGACCACGACATCGCAGTCCAGGAGGGCGACGGTGTTGACCACCGCCAGGCCCAGCCAGCGACCGACCTCCGCCCACGCCGCCGGGTCGTCCAGCTCCTCGGCCGGCCTCCCGAACCGCCGGCGGATGGCATTGCCGCTGGCGAGCGCCTCCAGGCAGCCGTGCCCCCCGCAGTGGCAGGCCGGCCCGCCGAGGTGGGCCGGCCAGAGGACCTGATGGCCCGCCTCGGTGTCATGGCGGGCGATGACCAGGTTCCCCTCCCGGACCACGCCGGCGCCGATCCCGGTGCTGACGGTGTAGTAGACAACGGTGCGGAAGCCCCGGCCGGCCCCGAACCGGGCCTCGGCGAGCGCGGCGCAGTTGGCGTCGTTCTCGGCGAAGACCGGGCAGCCGAAGCGCTCACCCAGGGTGGCCGGGAGCTCGAGACCGTGCCACGCCTCCGAAAGGCCGGGCGGGTTGAGCAGCATCCTCCGCCCGCGGTCGAAGGGCCCCGGCGTGGAGACGGCCACCGCCTCCAGCAGGGTGCCGCCGCGCACCTCGTCGAGCATCCCGGCGAGGAAGTCTCCGGGATCCCCCCCGGTGGGGGTCGGGCGCACCAGCGGAGGTCCGGGCAGCCCGCCCGCGCCGGTGACGCTGGCCAGGCACTTGGTCCCGCCGATGTCGACGAGCCCGATCACGCTGGTCCGATCACGAGTTCATCGGCTCCCGTCGCGCGACGGACCGGCCGGGGTCGCCTCCGAGGCGGCGACCGCCGGGCGCCGACGCCCCCGGACGAACCAGCCGATCACCACCACGACGAGGACCACCGCCAGCACCAGCCCGGCGGTACCGATCGGGCCGGAGATGCGATTCCAGTTCTTGCCCCCTTCGAAGCCGGCCACGGCGAGGGCCGCCGTCCAGGGGACGGTGCCGAGGAAGGTCATCAGGGTGAACTTGTCCAGCCGGATGCGGGCCAGGCCCGCCGGGAAGGAGATGTAGGTCCGGATCACCGGGAGGAACCGGCCCCAGAAGACCGCCCCGGTGCCGTGGCGCTGGAACCACCGGTCGGCGATCTCGACGTGGTCGCGGCGGATGCCGATGTACCGGCCCGGTCCGAGCAGCACCGGCTCCCCCAGCCATGCGGCCAGCCCGTAGGCGATCAGCGAGCCGACCACGTTGCCGGCGACGCCCACCGCGATCACCCCCACCAGGTTGAGCGACCCGGTCGAGGCGAGATAGCCGGCCACCGGCATGATCACCTCACTGGGGAATGGCACACCGATGCACTGGACGGTCATCAGCAGGAGGACCGCGATCAGTCCATAGGTCCCCACCCACCCCTGGAGGAGGCTGTCGAGGCTGGCCAGAGCGTGCATTCAGGACTCCTGTCGGGGGCTGGGGGGCTGATCGACGATGGTCGCACCTGGACGCTCGGTCAGGGTCACCCGGGCCCGTGCCGCGCGGCGCAGCCGGGATCGCAGCACCAGCGCGGCGACGATGACCGCTGACGGCGGCAGGCTCCGCCAGTCGAGGGTCCCGAGCCCGAGGCCGAGGGGGACGGCGATCGCCACCGCCAGGTCGTAGACACCTCCTCGCATCCGGGTGAGGACCGCGACCGGGACGGCGATGATCGCGCAGAGGAGCCCCGCGGTGGGAAGCGAGAAGGCGAGTCCCGAGATCAGCGCCACCAGGCCGCGCCCGCCGCGACGGAAGCCCACCGGGAAGGCGTCGCCGACGACGCAGCCGGCGACCGCCGCGGCGGTGAACCAGCCGCTGTGGCCGCTGACCAGCAGCGCGGTCAGGCCGACCGCGCCGCCCTTGAGCAGCTCGACCACGCCGGCGAGGACGGCGGTTCCCGGCCCGGCCACCCGGAGGGCGTCGATCGCTCCGGTACCACCGAAATCGCGCAGGTCGAGGCCCCTCCGGCGGCGGACCAGCAACCAGGCCACCGGCAGCGCCCCTACCGCGTACGCGACCACGAAGGCGACCGAGCCGGTGAGCGGGGTGGGGATCACGGCCAGGAGACTAGCCGAGCCGGCACCGGCTCAGGGCGCCAGAATGCGTGCACCCGTGCCGCGCGTCCAACGCCTCTCCCGATTCCCCGCCTGGCCACGTCCCTTCGACCCGGACGCCGAACTCGACTGGTCGGATCCCGCCTTCAGCCGCCGCCTGCTGGCGGAGCACCTCGACCAGGCCCATGACGGCGCCAGCCGCCGCCTTCCCCTGGTCGAACAGCACGTCCGGCGGCTCGGGCAGCTTCTCCCCGGCCCCCCCGCGCCCGTTCTCGACGCCGGCTGCGGTCCCGGGCTGTACGCGATCCGGCTGGCCCGGCTCGGTTACCGGGTCGAGGGGATCGACGTCGGTCCCGCCGTGATCCGCCACGCCCGCCGGGCAGCGCGCGCCGCGGGGGTGTCGCGGCTGGCCCACTTCGAGGTCGCGGACATCGGCTCGCTGCCGGTCTCACCCCGCTACGAGGCGGTCATCCTCATCTACTACGTGCTCGAGAACCGGACCGCCAGAAGGCAGGCGGCCGCGCTCCGCCGCCTGGGCGCCTGCCTGCTCCCCGGCGGGCGGCTGATCGCGGAGTTCCGGCTGCGGCCGGACCAGCTCCCGGGCCGGCTCTCCGCCTGGGATGTGTCGGAGTCCTCGCTGCTGGGGAGGCGCCACCAGCTCCTGCTCGGCGACAGCGTCTATGACCGGGCCCGCCACGTCTTCATCCTGCGCGAGGTGGCGATCTTCGCCGACGGCACCATGGCGGTCCAGCAGACCACCAGCCGCCTCTTCGATTTCGACGAGCTGCCCGGCGTCTTCGCCCGGGCCGGAATGCGCATCGTCGAGACGTTTGACGGCTGGACCCGGCACCCCGGAAGCCCCCTCTGCGACAGCGTGGTGGTGGTCGCCGAGGTCGACCCCGCAGCCCGGGTCAGCAGGCGCCGGGCAGCGTCCCGACCGCCAGGGTGAGGGTGAGCTGAGGGGCGTCGCCGAGGACCAGGGTCGCCGTGTAGGTCCCGCCCGGGAGGCTGGGATCGACCGGCCAGGTGACCTGGTAGGTGTCACTGGCGCCGCCGGCGAGGGTCAGCGTCCCGCAGGCGTCCGCCGCGGCCCCCACGGAGTAGCCGCTGTAGACGCTCAGCGCCGTGCTGTCGGTCACCAGGACCTGGAGCGGCTGGGAGCAGTCGACCTGGACCGTGGCGGGCCCGGCGAGGGTCTCGGTGAAGGTCACCGTGGCTCCGGGATCCACCTGGGCCTGGTCCGCGACGGCCGAGACGGGCCCCGCCGACGCGCTCGGAGCGGGGAACTGGATGGGCGAGCGGCAGGGGGGTGTTGGCGTCGCTGTCGCCGCCGTGCCGCCGCAGGCGGTGAGCAGCAGGGCGAGCGCGGCGAGGCGAGGGCTGAGCATCCATCGGCAAGTCTGCCCTCGACCCGGGCGGCTCCGCCACCCGGTACCCCCGGCCGCCCGCGCGGGCGAGGGCGGAGTGGCGGCGCCCCGCAATACCATTGGCTGCTCCGCCGCCCCAGAGGGTCGACGTCTCCGAGGAGGTCGTCACACCATGCCCACGCCCGCACCGGATCGGATTCGCACCGTGGCCGTCGTCGGCCACAGCCACGACGGCAAGACCACCCTGTGCGAGGCGCTTCTGCACACGGCCGGGGCGACCCCGCGCCTGGGTTCGACCGACCAGGGGACGTCGATCCTGGACTCGGAGCCGGAGGAGCAGCGCCGCTCCATCTCCATCAGCGCCGCGGTGGCCCACTGCGACTGGAAGGGCACCCAGGTCAACCTCATCGACGCTCCCGGCTTCCAGGACTTCGCCGGGGAGGTCGCCTGCGCGCTGGCCGGGGCCGACGCCGCCGTCCTGGTCGTCAGCGCCAACGGCACCGTGCCGGTGGGGGCCGAGCTGGCCTGGGAGATGATCAGCGCCGCCGGGCTGCCGTGCCTCGTCGTCGTCAACCGGATGGACCGCGAGAACGCCGCCTACGAGCCCACCGTCGACGCGCTCCGCGAGGCCTTTGGCCGCAAGCCGATCGCCGTGGTGGCCCCGATCGGGGCCGCGGAGGGGCTGCGCGGCTACGTGGATCTGGTGGACGGCAGCGCCCACCTCTTCGGGACCGACGGGGGCGCCACCCCGACCGAGGTGCCGGCCGCCATGGGTGCCGAGGTCGAGCGGGCCCGCACCGCCCTGGCCGATGCCGCTGCCGAGACCGACGACTCGCTGATCGAGAAGTACTTGGAGGGCACCGAGCTCTCCACCGACGAGATCCGGGGCGCCCTCCACCGGGGCGCCGCCGCCGGCACCCTGGTGCCGGTCGTCTGCGCCGCCGCCGCCGACTCCCGCGGTGCGGCGCTGGTGCTGGACAGCATCACCAGCTACCTGCCGTCACCGGCGGAGCGGGTCCGCACGGGCACTGACGCTTCCGGCAAGGAGGTCGAGATCCGCTGCGACCCGGCCGGCCCCCTGGTCGCCCAGGTCTTCCGAACCTCCGTCGACAACTTCGGAAAGGTCTCCTACGTCCGGGTCCTGCGCGGGACCCTGCGCGGTGAGACCCACCCCTACAACGCCAGCCGCAAGAGCGAGGAGCGCTTCGCCCAGCTGGGCCGTCCGATGGGCAAGCAGGTGGTCACCGCCGGTGAGGCCGGAGCCGGCGACGTGGCGGTGCTGACCAAGCTCCAGGCGACCGCAACCGGCGACACCCTCTGCGACCGCGCGACCCCGGTGGTCCTGCCCCCGATCGCGCTCCCCGCGGCCGCCTACTCGGGGGCGATCACCGCCAGGACCAAGGGTGACGACGACAAGATCATGCAGTCGATGGCGCGGCTCGCCGAGGAGGACCCGACCTTCTCCATCGATCGCGACCCGGTGACCCAGGAGGTCATCGCCCACGGCCTGGGCGACGTCCATCTGGACGTGGTCCTCGAGAAGATGAGGCGCAAGTACGGCGTGGACGCGATGATCCACGCCCCGCGCATCCCCTATCGGGAGACGATCAACGGCACCGCGCGGGTGCAGCACCGCTACAAGAAGCAGTCAGGCGGCGCGGGCCTCTATGGCGACTGCACCATCGAGATCGAGCCCCTGCCCCGCGGCGGCGGCTTCGAGTGGCAGGACAAGATCTTCGGTGGGTCGATCCCCCAGCAGTTCCGACCCTCGGTGGAGAAGGGCGTCCGGCAGACCATCGAGCAGGGGGCGATCAGCGGCAACCCGGTCGTCGACGTCCGGGTCCGCCTGGTCGACGGCTCCACCCACCCCGTGGACGGCAAGGACATCGCCTTCCAGATCGCGGGTTCGATGGCGATGCGCGAGGCGGTTCAGAAGGCGTCGCCGGTGCTTCTGGAGCCGATCGTGATCGTGCGGGTGGTGGTCCCCGAGCGCTTCACCGGCGATATCATCGGCCTCTTCAACGCCCGTCGCGGGCGGGTCGCCGGGATGAATCCGCTCGGCGACGGCCGCTCGGAGGTGACCGCCCAGGTGCCCCAGGCCGAGATGTTCACGTTCCCCATCGATCTGCGCGCCCTCACCCAGGGGCGGGGCCGCTACTCGACCGAGCTCTCCCACTACGAGGAGGTCCCGGGGAACGTCGCCCAGCAGCTCATCGACGCCCACCAGAAGGAGCACTCGGCGGCCACCGCCTGAGCCCTGCGGGGCGCTCGCCCGGCACTCGTCCGAGGCCTCTCCCGGCGCTCGCCCGGCGATGCTCCGACGCCTACGCCGGCGCCGGCCCGGCGACCGCCTCGACGCGCCCGGGGGCGCCGGCCGGTGCGGGGACTCGACGCAGCCTCAAGGCCAGCGCCACCGCCAGCCAGGCCACGCTCAGGCAGGGCAGGGAGCAGAGCTGGAGGAAGGGCCACCACGCCGCCGTCCGGCTGACCGCGACGATCCCGTTCATGGTCAGGTCGGCGATGGCCACCGGCGCGATCACCCCGAACACCACCGCGACGGCCGTCGCCGCCAGCGCCACCGATCGCTCCGCCCGCCATCCCCGGGCGGCCACCAGGCCGAGCACCGCGAAGAGCGGGATCAGCAGATGCATGAAGTGCGGGTACCAGGCGATCCCACCCGCGAGCAGCATCGCCGTGATCCCCAACCCGAACTCGGCACCGCGCTCCTCGCCGCTGCGCGACCCGGGGTGGGTCGCCCAGGCGGCGAGCCCGATGACGAACAGCGCGGCCGCGATGTTGGCGACCTGGACGGCGGCGGAGGTCGGTTGGACCCGCAGCACCGATTGATCGGCCAGCCGGCTGACGGCGCCCCCGAGGGACTGGTCGTAGATCCAGCCGGTGGCGCGGTTGAGGTCGGGCAGCACCCGGGTGAGGAAGGTGACGCCGGCCCCGAAGCCGGGGCTGATCCCGGAGATCAGGATGGTGGCCAGCCCGGTGCCGACCATTGTGCCGGCGGCGCGCCACCAGCGGCGGCGGAGCAGCAGGACCAGGAAGATGACGGGGGCGATCTTGATGGCGGCGGCCAATCCGAGCAGGAGGCCGGCGGTGACCGGCCGGTCCCGGACGTAGGCCCAGAAGGCCACCGCGAGGATGAGGAAGATCAGCGGGTTGATCTGACCGTGCCAGTAGTTGTAGGTGGCGGGGGCGAAGGCCACCACCGCCAGCAGCCCGAGCTCGGTCGCCGGCCAGGTCCTCGGCAGTGCGGTGCGGGCCAGCACGATGGCGCCGGCGGCGGCGCAGCCGAGGTTGCCGAAGAGCCAGACGTCCATCGCCGCCGGGTGGCTCAGGAGCGCGAGAGGCCGGACCACCAGGGCCGCGAAGGGCGGGTAGATGAACCCGGACATGACCACGGTCGACGGGTTGAACTGGGCGTAGGGCGAGCCGCCGGCGGCCATCGAGCGCGCCGCTCCGAGGTAGGCGGAGAAGTCCTCGAAGGACCCCCCGAAATGGCCGGTCAGCGGGTCGACCACGAACGAGACGAGGGCGAAGATCACCGCCGCGGCGGCGAGGACCGGCAGCAGCGGGATGACCCGCCGCAACGGCCGGGGGAGCGGCGCGGTCGCGACCCGCTCTCTCACGCCGTGGAGGCCGCCGCTTGACCGGTCGGCGAGGTGGTGCCGCGGCGACGGCCGAGGGCCACCAAGAGCGCCCCCAGCAGGGCGGCGGCGGCGAATGCCGGCAGGGAGTCGAGTTGCAGGGCCGGCCACCACCAGGCTGAGCCGTAGGTGGAGGGGAGCCAGCCGGAGCCGCCCAGGCCCAGGAGAGCCGGGTAGGCGACCCCCGCGGCCAGGAAGAGCGTTCCCGCCGTGACCATGACCGGCCGGCCCGCGCGGCCGCGGGCGGCGAGCCCGACGACGACCAGCAGCGGGATCAGAAGGCTGGAGTAGTCGTCCCACCAGGCGACCGACCCGGCCAGCACCATGGCCACCACGGCCGTGGAGAACTCGAGCGCCCGTCGATCCGGGTCGTCATCCCGAGCCCGCACCATCGCCGCCGCCGCCAGCAGGCATGCGGCGGACGCCAGCGTCACCGCCGCCTGGAGCAGGGGCAGCGTGGGCTGCACACGCCAGACGCTGTGATCCACGAGCCGGCTGATCACGCCGCCCAGGCTCTGGTTGAAGTACCAGCCGTCGGCGCGCTCGAGTGCCGGGAGCACCTGGGTGACCCATTCGACGGTGCGCTGCATGCCGAGGGTGAGGATGCCGCCCACCAGGGCGAGCACCGCCACCCCGCCCCCGGCGGCCGCCCCCCGCCACCACCGGCGGGCCAGCAGGAGCAGGAGCAGGGCCAGCGGGGCGAGCTTGGCGACACCGCCCAGCCCGAGGGCGAGCCCGCAGGTGACCTCGTCACCGCGGATCCAGGCGCGGAAGGCCACCGCCAGGCTGAGCAGGACGACGGCGTTCATCTGACCGTGCCAGAGGTTGTAGAGGGCCGGGGCGAAGAGCACGCCGGCCGCCACCCCGATCGCGGTGCGCGGCCAGGAGGCCGGAAGCACGGATCGCGCGGTGAGGACCGAGGCGGCGACGGTGCAGCCCAGGATCCACCAGAGCCAGAGCATCTGCGCGACCTGGTGGGGGAGCGCCGCGAGCGGACGGGCGAGGGTGGCCACGATCGGCAGGTAGTCGAAGCCGAGTTTGGACGCCATGTTGGTCGGCCAGTTGGCGAGGAACAGCGCGTAGGGGTCGGCCCCGAGGTTGGCCGCATGGCCCGCGGCGAGGATGGGGCCGAAGTCGTCGAACACCCCCGAGAAGTGCCCGGTGATGGGGGCCAGGACGAAATCGATCAGCACCAGGAGCGCGGTGCCGGCGGTCACCGCCAGCAGGGCGGCACGTGCCAGTCTCTCGGACCGCGGCCCGCCCTCCGGGCCGAGGAGGGTCGCCGGCGTCCATCCCCGGGCGGCAGACAGCCACATCACGTCAGGGGGATCGTAGGTCGGCCGGCGGGGGGGCTCCCTCCCCCGTCGCGCTCCTGTGACCGTGCCGCCACGGCGCCCCGACTACGGACGGATGGCCGCGGCGAAGGTGAAGGGGTGGTGATACCGGAAGGCCTCGTCCTGGCCGAGCCGTCCCATCTGCTCGGTGAGGTCCGCCTCGAAGCCGGCCCGGACCGAGGGACCGAGCACCGAGAGCAGCGCGTGCGAGGAGGGCCCGGCGCCCATCATGAGGTCGGTCCACTCACGCGCCGTGGCGGCCCGCCCCCCGGTGATCATGGTGGTGGTCACCACGCTGTTGAAGCCTGCGGAGGCGAGCAGATGGGCGAGCACGGCGGGCTCCCCCAGGCGGGTCCGGTCGCCGGGCGGCCGTGGCACCACGATCGGGTGGCGCCGCTCGAGGTCCACGAGCTGCTCGTGGAAGACCCTCTGCGCGGGCGTGGAGAGGGCGCGATCGAGCACCGAGACGGCGATGCGCGACCCCCGCCGCATCACCCGCCATGCCTCGTCGAGTGCCCGGCGCGGATCGGCGAGGTAGGGGAGGGCGTCGCCGATCGTGACCACGTCGAAGGTGCAGTCGCTGAACACCAGGCCCTCGGCGGGCATGTGGAAGAACCGCACCCGGGGCGAGGCGCGGCGCTGGGCGACCTCCAGCAGCCGCCGGGCGATGTCGACGCCGAACACCTCGCCCGAGGAGCCGACTCGATCGGAGGCCATCTGAGTCACCAGTCCGGTGCCGCAGCCGACGTCGAGCACCCGCTCACCCGGAAGCGGGGAGGCGATCGCGATGAGCCGGGCCGCCAGCCTCCGGTGGACGCCCGATGACCAGTCGTCGTAGGCGTCGTTGACGGCGTCGTAGTAGCTCTCGAGGTGGCTCGCGTAACGAGTCGCCGACGGCCACTCCCCGGCCAGGGGGTCAGGGGGCGCCGTCGCGTTAGACTGACGAGCCTGTCCGCCGGCGTAGGGGAAGGATTCAGACATGGAGCAGACCGCAGAGAAGATGAACGCAAGCCCGGAGGCGAAAGAGTCGGTGGCGACACCGAAGCCCGACCGCCAGCGTGTTGGCGAGAACTCTAGCGGCGGCACGGTCACCCTGGGCGTCGACGACCGCCTCGAGGGAAAGCTGATCATCCGCAGCGACCTCGTCGTTCTCGGCAGCATCGAGGGAGAGGTGATCACGACCGGGGACGTCAGCGTCGAGGCGACCGCGGTGGTCAAGGCCCGGCTCGAGTGCCGCAACCTCAGCATCCGGGGCCGCGTCGAGGGTGAGGTCACCGCTCAGCAGCGTCTCCGTCTGGCCGGCTCGGGGTCCCTCCAGGGGAACATCCGGGTGGGCAAGCTCCATGTCGAGGACGGGGCCACCTTCAACGGCACCATCGCCATGGTGAGCGGCGAGGCCTAGGCGGGGTTCGCCCGCGAGCGGCCGCGCCGTCCGGTTCGGGTGGCGCGGCCGCTCTCTCGCCGGGCGAGGCCGGCGCGGGCGGGCGGCCAGAGGTCGCTGCCGCCGGCTTCCGGCGGCGCGCCCGGGCGCCGGCTGTGCGCCGGGGCGCGGAGTCAGCCGACCAGCGCGGTCAGCCCCCAGACGACCAGGACGCCCACGCCGGCGATGGCGGTGACCGCCAGCACGATGGCCCGGCGGCTGGCCATCCCGTAGCCGGCGCTGACCCGTGGCTCGACGGTGAGGGTGGGGGTGCGGGTGTGGCTTGTCATGCAACTAATACGCCGAGCGCGCCCCCGGGGTTACGGCCGGGGCGCCCCCAATTCGGGGGGGCCCGCACGCCGGCGCGGCCGCGGGGCGCCCCGGGTGCGGTGTCTCGACGCGTCAGACGCCATCGCGGCTTCTGGCGTGTCCTGACGCTGAATTCGGCTGAATTCGACCCGACGAGCCGGCATCTGCTTACAATCCCGGGTCAAGTCGCCGGGCAGGCCCGGCCCGATCCGCTGCGATCCAGGAGAGAGAAAGCCATGGCCGTCACCGGCTACTGCCTCAAGTGCAAGGACCAGAAAGAGATCAAGGACGCCCAGGCCATCACCATGAAGAACGGCAAGCCCGCCACCACCGGCACCTGCCCGACCTGCGGCACCAAGATCTTCAAGATCGGCAAGGCCACCGCCTGACGGAGGGGGCGAGAGCCCCGCGCCGGTCTGACGGTCGGGGCGGACGCGCCCTCAGTCCGCCTCGAGAGCCTCGGCCCGTCCCACCCCGGCCATCGAGCCGACCTGGTCCCCTTCGGCCAGCCGCATGATGATCACGCCCTTGGTCTGCCGGGCGTAGACGCGCACCTGCGCCAGCGGGATCCGGATCACCTGGCCCATCGTCGAGACCACCATCAGCTCCTCGGAGAGGTCCTCGACGACGCGCATCCCCACGATCTCGCCGATCTTGGGGATCGCGTTCTGGTCGACCGTGTACACCCCCTGGATGTTGCGGCTCTTGACCGGGTAGTCCGACATCGGGGTCAGCTTGCCGAAGCCGAGCTGGGTCACCACCAGCACGTGGCCGCGCGGGTTCACGATGTCGAAGCCCGCCACCTCGTCCCCTGCCCGGAGCCGGATCGCCCCCACCCCCATGGTGTCCCGGCCCATCGGCCGGACCTCCTTCTCCGAGAAGCGGACCCCCTTGCCCTGCCGGGAGACGACCAGCAGCTCATCGCCGCCGGTCGAGATCCTCACCCAGTCCAGCTCGTCGCCCTCCTGGAGGTTGATGGCGATGAGGCCGTTGCGGCGGACCGCGGAGTAGGCGGCCGACGGGGTCTTCTTGATCTGGCCGAGGCGGGTGACCATCACCAGGTACTGCTCGTCGGAGAAGCCCTCCACCGAGATCAGGGCCGTGATCCGCTCCCCCTGGTCGATCTCGATCAGGTTGATGACCGGGATCCCCTTGGCCTGGCGCTTGACGTCGGGGATCTCGTGCGTGCGCAGCCGGAAGACCCGGCCCCGGTTGGTGAAGAAGAGCATGTCGCTGTGGGTCGAGGCGGTGGTGGAGTGCTCGACGTAGTCCTGCTCGGTCGAGCGCTTCGCCCCCACCACCCCACGGCCGCCTCGGTGCTGAGCGCGATAGCTGTCCAGCGGGATCCGCTTGACGTAGCCCCGGTGGGTGAGGGTCACGAAGACCTGCTCTCTGGGGATCAGGTCCTCCTCGTTGAGCTCGATGTCGCCGTAGCGGATCTCGGTGCGTCGCGGGTCGGCGAAGCGCTTGCGCAGATCGGCGAGCTCGTCCTTGATGAGCTGGTCCACCAGGCGGGGGTTGGCCAGGATGTCCTCGAAGCGGGCGATCTCCTTGATGAGGTTCTCGTACTCCTCCTGGATCTTGCCGGCCTCGAGCCGGGTCAGCCGCCCGAGGCGGAGGTCGACGATCGCCTTCGACTGGCGCTCACTGAGCTCGAAGCGCTGCTCCAGTGCCGTCTGGGCCGCCCTCTCGTCCTGCGCGGCCCGGATCAGGGCGATCACCTCGTCGATGTGGTCGAGGCACTTGAGCAGCCCCTCCAGGATGTGGGCGCGCTCCCGTGCCCGCCCCAGCAGGAAGCGGGTGCGCCGGACCACGACCTGCCGCCGGAAGTCGACGAAGGGCTGGAGGATCGCCTTGAGGCCGAGGACCTGGGGGCGTCCGTCGACCAGGGCCAGCATCAGGGCACCGAAGGTGTACTGGAGCTGGGTGTGCTTGTAGAGGTTGTTGAGGACGGTGTGGGGGCGGGCGCTCGGCTTCAGCTCGACGACGATCCGGGTGCTCTCGCTCCGTCCGGACTCGTCGCGGAGGTCGGCGATCCCCTCGATCTTCTTCTCGTTGACCAGCTCGGCGATGTTCGCCAGCAGGCGCGCCTTGTTGACCTGGTAGGGGAGCTCGCGGACGATGATCTGCTCGCGGCCGTGGCGCGACTCCTCGAACTCGACCTGGGCGCGCATCACGATGCGGCCGTGCCCGGTGGCGTACACCTGGGCGATGTCGCGGGCGTAGATCATGCCCCCGGTCGGGAAGTCGGGCCCCGGGATGATCCGGACCAGGTCCTCGGTGCTGATCTCCGGATCGTCGATGAGCCGGGTCAGCGCCTCGCACACCTCACCGAGGTTGTGGGGCGGGATGTTGGTGGCCATGCCGACCGCGATCCCGCTGGCGCCGTTGACCAGCAGGTTGGGGAGCAGCGCGGGGAGCACGCCGGGCTCGACGATGGCCGGGTCGGCAAGGTAGGTCTCGACCATGTCGACCGTGTCCTTGTCGATGTCCTCGACCATGCTCATAGCCACCGCGGACATCCTGGCCTCGGTGTAGCGCTGTGCCGCCGGGGGGTCGCCGTCCACCGAGCCGAAGTTGCCCTGACCGGTGACCAGCGGGTAGCGCATCACCCAGGGCTGGACCAGGCGCGCCAGGGTGTCGTAGATCGACTGATCACCATGGGGGTGGTAGTTCTTCATCACCTCCCCGACGATCGCGGCCGACTTCTTGGTCTTGGAGCCGGAGGTGATGCCCTCCTGGAGCATCGCGTAGAGGATCCGGCGCTGCACCGGCTTCAGGCCGTCGCGCACATCGGGCAGGGCCCGGCTGACGATCACGCTCATCGCGTAGTCCAGGTAGCTCTGCCGCATCTCCTGCTCGAGGTCGATGGGCCGGATGTCGCCGGGATGGAAGACGCTCATGACCGGTCCTGCACCAGGGGCTGGGACGGTGCGCCCGCCTCCGCCGATTCCGACGACCGTGCCGCCAGGGCTCCGGCGATCCTCCCGCTCACCTTCTGGCGGGCGGCGACGGCCGCCGCTCGCACCGCGTTCCCCATCGCCTCGACGTCACTGCGGCCGTGGGCGATGACCACCTCGCCGGCGACGCCGAGCAGGAGGGCGCCCCCCGCCTTGCGGTAGTCGACCCGGTCGCGCAGGGGGCGGAGGCGGGGCTTGAGGAGGGCGCCGCCGAGCTTGCCGGTGAGCGAGGCGCGGGCGGCGCTCGAGATGGAGCTGAAGAGGAGCTCGGCCACCCCCTCGGCGGTCTTGAGCACGACGTTGCCGGTGAAGCCATCGGTCACCACCACGTCGCACGACCCGCCGAAGATGTCGCGACCCTCGACGTTGCCGACGAAGCGCAGGTTGCTGGTCGCGAGCAGCCGGTGGGCCTCCTGGACCAGCTCCGAGCCCTTCTCGGCCTCCTCGCCGATGCTGAGCAGTCCGACTCGCGGCTCGGCGACGTCCATGATGAGGCGGGCGTAAACGTCGCCCATGACCCCGAACTGGAGCAGCCAGGGTGGCTTGCAGTCGACGTTGGCGCCCACATCGAGCAGGAACGTGGAGCCGGCCGCGGAGGGGAAGGTGGCTCCGATCGCGGGCCTGGCGACCCCGCGGATCCGCCCCACGGTGAGCAGGGCGGCGGCCAGGGTGGCCCCGCTGTTGCCGGCGGAGACCGCCGCCTGGGCGCGGCCGTCGGCGACCAGCCGGGTGGCCACCACCACGCTCGCATCCCGCTTGGAGCGCACCGCCTGGGCGGGGTGCTCATCCATGCCGATCACGGAGCCGGCCGGGACGATCTCGACGTGGGTGCGCAGCAGCTCGGCCGCGCGCTCGCTGCGATCGGCGATCACGCCGCGCCACGCGTCGAACTCGGACTGGAGCCGGGTCGGGTCGCCCACCAGCAGGACGTGGACCGCGCCCTCGAGGGCGACCTCCATGGCCCCTCTCACCGCGGCCCGAGGGTCGTTGTCGCCGCTCATTGCGTCGACCGCGACGGTGATGGGGGCGGCTGTCTCGCGCGCCCCTCCCCGGGCGCCGCTCTGATCCATCAGACGTCCAGGTTGCGGACCGACCGGGCGTGGGTCTGGATGAAGCGCCGGCGCGGTTCGACGTCGGAGCCCATCAGCCGGTCGAAGATGTCGTCCGCCTTGAGCGCGTCCTCCACCTCCACCTTGAGCAGCACCCGCTTGGCCGGGTCCATGGTGGTCTCCCAGAGCTCCTCGGGGTTCATCTCCCCCAACCCCTTGTAGCGCTGGACGTCGATCTTGCCGCCGCCCATCTCCTTGAACCGGGTGTCCCGTTCGGGATCGCTATACGCGTACTCGATGCGCTCCTGCTTGCCCGAGCCCTTCTTGAGCTTGTAGAGGGGCGGCTGGGCCAGGTAGAGGAAGCCGCCCTGGATCACGGGCTGGAGGTGGCGCCAGAAGAAGGTGAGCAGCAGGGTGCGGATGTGCGAGCCGTCCACGTCGGCGTCCGCCATCAGCACGATCCGGTGGTAGCGCAGCTTGGAGATGTTCATGGTGTCGCCGAAGCCGGCTCCCAGCGCGGTGATCAGGTTCTTGATCTCCTCGTTGGCGAGGATCTTGTCGGCGCGCGCCTTCTCGACGTTGAGGATCTTGCCGCGAAGCGGCAGTATGGCCTGGTTGCGCCGTTCCCGCCCCTGCTTGGCCGAGCCACCGGCGCTGTCGCCCTCGACGATGAAGAGCTCACAGTGCTCGGGGTCGCGCTCGCTGCAGTCGGCGAGCTTGCCCGGCAGGGTCGCGGACTCGAGCAGGGACTTGCGCTGGACCAGCTCGCGGGCCCGGGCGGCGGCCTGGCGCGCTCGCGCCGCGGTCAGCGACTGCTCCACGATCCGCCTGGCCTCGGTGGGGTTCTCCTCGAGGTACTGCATCAGCGCGTCGCTCAGCACCGTGGACACCTGGCCGGTGACCTCGCTGTTGCCGAGCTTGGTCTTGGTCTGACCTTCGAACTGCGGCTCCTGGAGCTTGACGCTGATCACCGCCGTGAGACCGTCGCGCACGTCGTCACCGCTGAGGTTGGGATCGTTCTCCTTCAGGATCCCGGCCTTGCGGGCGTATCGGTTGAGGGTCGTGGTCAGCGCCGAACGGAAGCCGGTGAGGTGCGCGCCACCCTCCTCGGTGTTGATGTTGTTGGCGTAGGCCAGGACGTGCTCGGTGAAGGCGCTGTTCTGGTACTGGACCGCGATCTCCACCATGTTGCCTTCGATCTCGCGCTCCACGTACATCGGCCGGGCGTTGACGACGTTGCGGTTGGCGTTGAGATAGCTCACGAAGGCCCGGATCCCGCCCTCGAAGTAGAAGGTGTAGCGATAGCCGCGGGCCTCCTCATGGAGGGTGAGGCTGACCCCCTTGGTCAGGAAGGCGAGCTCGCGCAACCGATCGGCCACCGTCTCCCAATCGTGGGTCCGGTCGGGGAACACCTTGGGATCAGGCCACCAGCGGATCGTCGTGCCCCGCCGGGAGGTCCGCCCCACCGTCTCCATCGGGCCCTCGGGGTAGCCCCGCCGGTAACTCTGGCGGTACAGCTTGCCGTCCTTGTGGACCTCGGCGACCAGCCGCTCGCTCAGGGCGTTCACCACCGAGGCGCCCACCCCGTGGAGCCCGCCGGCGATCTTGTAACCGCCGCCGCCGAACTTGCCGCCGGCGTGGAGCTCGGTCAGCACCATCTCCAGCCCGACCTTCTTCTCGGTGGGGTGCATGTCCACCGGAATACCCCGCCCGTTGTCGATGACCGACACCGAGCCGTCCTCGTGGAGGGTGACCAGGATGGTGTCGCAGAAGCCGGCCATGGCCTCGTCGATCGAGTTGTCGACGATCTCGTTGATCAGGTGGTGCAGGCCGCGGAGGTCGGTCGAGCCGATGTACATCCCGGGCCGCCGGCGCACCGGCTCCAGCCCCTTGAGGGCCTCGAGCTGGGCCGCGGAGTAGGTGTCCCCGCCGTTGCCTGCGCGGGCTGCGGGCCGGTCGCCGTCGGGGAATTCGCGGGCTATCGAGGGCGTGGTCTGGGTCAGCTGCGGTTCCTCAGCACGGTGGCTTGCGGCCACGCCACGCCGATCGCGGAGCGAGGCCAGCGACCCCGAGGTGGCGGTGTCGCTGGGCACGGACGGCGGCCTGCTGACGTGTCTTGCGAATTCAATTCTACCAGTGGACAGGTGGCTGCCGGAGTGAGATCAGCCCGTTGCGGCGGTTGCTCCGGCCTACTCTTGGGGTGTGGCCCTCGACGAGTACCGCCGCAAGCGTGACTTCACGCGGACCCCCGAGCCGAGTGGCCGCGAGGCCGGCGCTCCGGCTCCGGGCGGAGGGCTCTGGGATCGGCTGCCGGAGGGCAGTCGCTTCTGCGTCCAGATGCACCGGGCGACCCGTCTGCACTACGACTTCCGGCTGGAGCACGGCGGCGTCCTGCTCTCCTGGGCGATCCCCCGCGGGCCGTCCCTGGACCCCAGCAGCCGCCGCCTGGCGGTCCAGACCGAGGACCACCCCATCGACTACGGCGACTTCGAGGGGGTGATCCCCTCCGGGTACGGGATGGGCACGGTGGAGCTCTGGGACGCCGGCAGCTTCGAATGGGCCCGCGAGTCCCTGGTGGATCCGGACGCCCAGCTGCGCAAGGGGGACATCAAGTTCCGCCTCCGGGGCCAGAAGCTGGCCGGCGAGTTTGCCCTGGTGAGGATCGGTGAGCGGGGCCGCCGCCCGGAGGCCGGCTCGGAGCCCGAGCGCAACTTCCTGCTCATCAAGAAGCGGGACGATGCGGCCGTCCCCGGACACGACGCCGCAACCCAGGACCGCTCGGTCAAGAGCGGCCGCTCCCTCGATGAGATCGCCGCCGCCGGGGGCGGCGACCCCCGCCGGGCCGGGCGCCCGGGGGCCCGCCCCGCGCCCGCCGCCCCCCCGCCGTCGCCGCAGGAGAGGCTGGCCCCACCCCCCGCGCCGATGCTCGCGGAGTCCGCGGATCGCCCCTTCTCCCGCCCGGGCTGGTTCTACGAGCTGAAGTACGACGGCATCCGCGCGCTGATGGCCGTCGACGGCGCGGCGGTCCGGGTCGTGGGCCGGAGGGGACGCGACGAGACCGCCCGTTTCCCCGAGGCGGCGGCCATCCCCGGCCAGCTCCGCGCCGAGAGCGCCGTTCTCGACGGTGAGATCGTGGTTCTCGACGCCGCCGGGCATCCCGACTTCGAACGGCTGCAGTCGCGGGTCAACATCGGCGACCCCGGCGAGGCGAGGCGGGCGGCCGAGCGGTGCCCGGTGACGTTCGTCGCCTTCGACCTGCTCTCGGTCGACGGTCGCGACCTCACCGCGACCGACCTCCGGATCCGCAAGAAGACGCTCCGCGATCTCATCGGACCGGCCGGGCCGCTCCTCTTCGCCGACCATGTCGAGCAGGACGGCGAGGGGTTCTTCGCCGCCCTCTCGGCGCGTGGACTGGAGGGGATGATCGCCAAACGCGCCGACTCGACCTATCAGGCGGGGCGCCGGAGCCCCGACTGGATCAAGGTGAAGTCCTGGCTCACCCAGAGCTGCGCGGTGGTGGGCTGGACCGCCGGTCACGGCCGGCGCGGCCGCCTCGGCTCACTGGTTCTCGCGGTGCGCGACTCCCCGGGCTGGGTTCACACCGGCCAGGTCGGAACCGGATTCGGGGAGGCCGAGATCGCTGATCTGCTCCGCCGCCTGGAGCCGCTCCGGCGGCCCACGTCCCCGCTGGACGAGCCGCCCCGGCTCGCCGAGCCGGTGACCTGGGTGGAGCCGCGCCTGGTCTGCGAGGTCCGCCACGCGGGTTGGACCAGGGCCGGCGTCCTTCGCCACCCGGCCTTCCTCTCGCTGCGCGAGGAGATGGCCCCTGAGGACTGCGTTCGCGAGGTGGCGTCCTCGGTCGCCGAGGTCCTGGCCCGGGCGGAGGGCGAGGTGGTCCAGGACGGGACCGGGGGGGCGCCGGAGCCGGGCGCGCCGAGCCGCGAGCCGCACCTCGGGATGGCGGGCAGAGGGAAGGGCGCGGCCGCCGTCACCGCCCCGGCGGGGCGGCCTCGGGCGGCGGGGAAGCAGCCTGGGGCGGCGCGGGAGGGGCCGTCGGTGGCTGCGGAGCGGCCGCGGGCGGGGGAGCGGCCGCAGCTTCCTGCCGAGGTCGCCGAGGCCCTCGAGATCCTCCCCCGGCTCCGCGCCGACGACTGGTGGCAGATCGGGCCCCGGCGGCTCCGGCTGACCCATCTCGACAAGCCGCTATGGCCCGAGCCGGTGATCACCAAGCGCCAGATGATCGACTACTACGTCCGGATGTCGCCCTACCTGCTCCCCTACCTGCGCGACCGGCCCCTCTCGACCCAGGTGTTCCCGGACGGCGTCACCGGCCATTCCTTCTGGCGCAAGGACAAGCCCGGCCACGCGCCGGAGTGGATCGACTCCTGGCTCTTCGAGGGAGAGACCGGGAGCAAGCGGTGGATCATCGCCCGAGAGGCGGCCACGCTGGCCTGGCTCGCCAACGCCGGCGTGGTGGACCTGCATCCCTGGCACTCTCGCGTGGACGCTCCCGACCGGCCCGACTGGGCGGTCTTCGACCTCGACCCCTTCGAACCGGCCAGCTTCGACGACGTCCGCGACATCGCGCGGCTGGTCCGAGCCGCCCTCGACCACCTGGGGCTGCGAGGGCTGCTCAAGACCAGTGGCCAGACCGGGCTTCAGATCTACGTCCCGCTCCGGCGCGGCCCCGACTACGGAGAGGTGCGAGGCTGGGTGGAGGAGGTGGCCCGCGCCATCGGACGCGTGGAGCCCGATCGGATCACCTGGGAGTGGGCGGTGAGCCGGCGAGCCGGACGGATCCGGATCGACTACACCCAGAACATCATCAACAAGACGCTGGCCGCCCCCTACTCGCTGCGCCCGCTCCCGGGGGCGACGGTCTCGACCCCGCTCGCGTGGGAGGAGCTCGACGCGCCCGGGCTCCGCCCCGACGGCTGGAACATGACGACCATCTGGGGCCGCCTCGCCGCGGTCGGGGATCTCTTCGCCGGAGCCCTGATCGGAGATCAGGGGTTGCCGGGCGCCCGGGGTGCCGCCGGGGCCGGCTGAACGCCCGCCCGCGGCGCCACCGTTCACGCTCGCGCAGGCCATAGAATTTCCGCCATGGCTGTGCTGCTCCTGAATGCGTCACTACAGCCGCTGAACGTGATCAGCCATCGGAGGCTGGTCGTGCTGCTGAGCAAGGAGCGGGTGGCCTTCCTCGACACCGACGCGGAGCTGCGGGCGGCGGCCGCCCTCCAGGACCGCAGGATCCCGGAGGATGTCGTCATCGTCCGGCTGCTGCGCAACATCCACGTCCCGCGACGCGTCCTCCGACCCAACCGGCGCAATCTGCTCCTACGCGACGACAACACCTGCCAGTACTGCGGCATCGTCGCCGTGCCCGCCGAGCTGACCGTCGATCACGTGATCCCCGTCTCGCGAGGCGGCGCCCCCGACCGCTGGGACAACGTGGTGCTCGCCTGCAAGAAGTGCAACTGGCGGAAGGCGGACCGGCTCCCCGCCGAGGTCGGGATGCACCTGCTGCGCGCGCCCCACCCCCTGACCCAGGAGTACGCGCACATCATCTTCCTGCGCTACCCGGCACTGAAGGCCGCCTACGACGCCTTCTGCGCCGGCGCGGCCGCGTAGGCCCGGCCCTCGATCGCGCAGGTCCCGGATGGTCGCGGGAGGCGGCTCCGCCCAGGCCTCTCAACGAACTCTCATCCAATTCTCACAGTTCCCTCATCTGGTGGAACGGACCTCAAGGCTATCGTCGATGAGGTGAACCCGCCTCTGGCCACCCGCGTCGCGCTGGTCTCGGTGGTCGCGCTGGGCGCCGCCGCCGCCGCCGCGCTGGCCCCGTGGGACGCCGGGGCGAGCGCTCCCGTCTCCCCTCGCAGCGGGTCGCACGCCGGCTCGATCGCCGCTGCGGCGACCAACCCGGCCCCGTCCGCGGCGCCGGTCACGGCGGTGCCGTCCTCCTCATGGGTCGAGCCATCGGCGCTGCCCGCTCCCACCCCGGAGCTCGCGGGCGCACCCCTGGTCACCGCCGGCGAGGTCCAGATCCCGATCATCTACCACTCTCAGCAGGACCCCGACTGGTGTGACCCCGCGGATATCGAGATGTGGCTGCAGGCGGACGGGGTCTCCCTTCCGGTCGGTGACGAACATGCCATCCAGCAGCAGTTCTGGACCTACGAGACCGACAACAACGACGGTTACACCATCGCGCAGTGGAACGCCTCGCCGTACGCGGTCGCGTCCACCCTCGACCACTACGGCGGCTGGAGCGACATCGGCGACCAGCCCCAGCCGACCGCCGACGCCGCCGGGCTGGTGATCTCCTACAGCCTCGACGTGCTCCATCAGCCGGTGATCGTCATGGTCGGCGCCGGCACTCACTACGTGCTGGTGACCGGCGCCGAGCTGGGTCCCGCCGGGGCCGCGGCCCCGCCGCTCGCGGTGACCGTCGACGATCCGCTCGCCTACGGGGTCGGAGCCAGCCCTCCGGCGGGCACCGACGGCACCGAGGTCCTCGGCTGGGGCGACTTCACCGACTGGTACACCGCCAACACCAACCATGGCGGTGTCTGGGCCGGGCAGTGGGTGATCATCGCCGCCGGGATCCCCCTGGTCGGCTGATCGGCCTCCCTCCGGGCCGCCCGGAGCCAGCTCGGGGTGACGGTCCCGGCACCATCTCAGCCCCGGCGCCATCGCCGGGCGGCTCTCCCCAACTCGATAGTTAGTCTATATAATTACCTGGGGTGGGAGCCCGGTGGCCCGAGTGAATGCCGAGCCGACCGCGGCGCGTGGGACGATGCTCGCCGGCAGCGGCCAGAGTGGAGGTGAGATGACCATGACGGAGGATCGCTTCGGGACCCGCTCGGAGCTCCCCGGCGGAGTGGCCTACTACCGGCTGGACGCGCTCGCGCAGCGCGGGGTCGGGGACGTGTCGCGGCTGCCGATGACGGTGAAGATCCTGCTGGAGAACCTGCTGCGCCACGCCGGCGATCGTTTCGTGACCGACGACGACGTGGCCGCCCTCGCGGGCTGGGATGGCCGGCCCGTCGAGCGGGATCGGGAGCGGGCCTTCGTGCCGTCACGGGTGCTGCTCCAGGACTTCACCGGTGTTCCCGCCGTGGTCGACCTGGCCGCGATGCGGAGCGCCGTGCAGCGCCGCGGCGGCGACCCCGGCCGCATCGACCCGCTGGTCCCGGTCGACCTGGTCGTCGACCACTCGGTGCAGGTCGACGCCTTCGGCAGTCCCGAAGCCTACGGACGCAACATCGAGCGCGAGTACGAGCGCAACCACGAGCGCTACACCCTGCTCCGCTGGGCCCAGCAGGCGTTCCACGGTTTCCGCGTGGTGCCGCCGGGGATGGGCATCGTCCACCAGGTCAACCTGGAATACCTCGCCGAGACCGTGACCGTGCGCCAGGTCGACGGCGTCCGCACCGCCCTTCCCGACACCCTCGTCGGCACCGACTCCCACACCACCATGGTCAACGGTGCCGGTGTCCTCGGCTGGGGGGTCGGAGGCATCGAGGCCGAGGCCTGCATGCTCGGCCAGCCGATCTTCCTGCTCACCCCGGTGGTGGTCGGGGTGCGGTTTCACAATGCCCTGCCGGCCGGCACCACCGCGACCGACCTGGTGCTGACACTCACCGAGAAGCTGCGCCGCCACGGCGTCGTCAACAAGTTCGTGGAGTTCTGCGGGAGCGGGCTCTCCTCGATGTCGGTCCCCGATCGGGCGACCCTCTCCAACATGTCTCCGGAGTTCGGAGCCACCGCCTCCCTCTTCCCCGTCGACGACCAGACCCTGCGCTACCTGCGCGACACCGGCCGCGACCCGGCGCACGTGGATCTGGTGGAGCGCTACTGCCGGGAGCAGGGCCTCTTCCGCACCGACGATTCCTCCACCCCCGTGTTCACCGAGCTGCTCGAGCTCGACCTGGCCTCCGTCGAGCCGTCGGTCGCGGGTCCGCGGCGGCCCCAGGACCGGGTTCCGCTGGCTCAGATTCGCCGATCCTTCGAGGCCGTCCACGGCGGCGCGGACGCCACCGTGGCCGGGACCGCCGACCTCGCGCGCCTGGTGGGGGAGGGTGGCAACCCCGCCCGAGCGGCGGGCAACCCCGACGCGGGCGGCCACGCGGCCGAGGCGGCGCCGCGCCCCGAATCCGCTCCGCGCCGGCTGGACAGCGGGTCGGTGGTCATCGCCGCGATCACGTCCTGCACCAACACCTCGAACCCCTCGGTCATGGTGGCCGCCGGGCTGCTCGCCCAGAGGGCGGTGGAGCGGGGCCTGCGGCCTCCCGCCTATGTCAAGACCAGCCTGGCCCCCGGATCCCGGGTGGTCACCGACTACCTGGAGCGGGCCGGCCTTCTGCAGTCCCTGGATCGGCTCGGCTTCAACCTGGTCGGCTACGGCTGCACGACCTGCATCGGCAACAGCGGGCCGCTGCCCCCCGAGGTGGCCGCGGAGGTGGAGAGCCGCGACCTCGCGGTCTGCGCGGTGCTGAGCGGCAACCGGAACTTCGAGGGACGCATCCATCCCCAGGTGAGAGCGTCCTACCTCGCCTCGCCGCCACTGGTGGTCGCCTTCGCCCTGGCCGGCACGGTCGAGGTCGACCTCACCGCGGAGCCGCTGGGCACCGGGTCGGACGGGAACCCCGTCTTCCTGCGGGAGATCTGGCCGAGCCCTGCGGAGGTTGCCGCCGCGGTCGCCCGCGGGGTGGGGAGCGACCTCTTCGGGCGCGAGTACTCGCGCATCTTCGAGGGTGACGAGCACTGGCGAGAGCTGCCGTCGCCGGAGGGGGCGATGTTCGCCTGGGATCCGGATTCGACCTACGTCCGCGAGCCGGACTTCTTCTCCGCCATGGAGGAGCGGCCGCAGCCGCCCAGGGACATCCGGGATGCCCGGGTCCTCGCCCTGCTCGGCGATTCGATCACCACCGACCACATCTCCCCGGCGGGGAGCATCGCCCCCGCCTCCCCGGCGGCGGCGTACCTCCGCGAGCACGGGGTCGACCTCCGCGATTTCAACACCTACGGCGCCCGGCGGGGCAATCACGAGGTCATGGTCCGGGGCACCTTCGCCAACATCCGGCTCCGCAACCTGCTCGCCGGGGGGCGCGAGGGCGGCTTCACCACCCACCTGGGCTCCGGCGAGGTGATGAGCATCTACGAGGCTGCGGTGCGCTACGCGGCCGAGGGCACGCCGCTCATCGTGGTCGCCGGCAGGGAGTACGGCTCCGGCTCCTCCCGCGACTGGGCCGCCAAGGGGCCGGCGCTCCAGGGGGTGCGGGCGGTGATCGCCCAGTCCTTCGAGCGGATCCACCGCAGCAACCTGGTGGGGATGGGCATCCTGCCCCTTCAGTTCCGGGAGGGGGAGGACGCGGAGAGCCTGGGCCTCGACGGCCGCGAGAGCTTCAGCGTCACCGGCATCGCCGCGGTTCGGCCGGGAGGGACGCTGACCGTCCTGGCCCGGCGCGAGGGTGGCGAGGAGCTGCGGTTCGAGGTCACCGCGCGGCTCGACTCCGAGACCGATCTGGACTACTACCGCAACGGCGGCATCCTGCAGATGGTGCTGCGCCAGCTGATGGCGGAGCCACCCGCCGCCGGCTGACGATCAGCCCTCGTCGTCCCCGCCGGGCTGGTTGGTGAACGACTCCAGCCAGCGGGTGAACTGCCTCGACATCTTGTCCAGGCCGCCGGCGGTGCGCTCCAGGAACTCCCGGAAGCGCTCGGTGTAGTGATCCACCGCCTGCCGGAACTCCGCGGACGGCGGCGGCTCCTCGCCGCGCCGCACGTAGTCGCCGGCCATGATCCGGTCGTACTCACCGCTCTTGACCCAGCGGGTCAGCTCGTAGACGCGGCGCACCGGGAAGGGGTGGGTCGAGCCCAGCTCGGGGCCCAGCCGCTGGTGACGGTCGAAGAGGTCGTCCCACTCGATGTACTCGTCGGCCTGCTGGATGAAGGCGTCCAGGCTGAGCCCCGCGGCCCCGCCGCCCGCCAGCTTCATCAGCGCCCGGCAGGTCGGGAGCGGGTCGCGAAGGGCGATCGCGGCGGCGCGGTCGCAGCTCAGCTCGGCGGCGCGATACCAGGCGAGCAGCGCGGCGATCAGGGCCTGGAGGGGGACGCGCCCCATCAGCGGCAGGCGGGGCAGGGTGAACCGGAGCAGCAGCTCCAGGGTGGTCCGGTAGCGCACGTGCTCGGAGAGCACGTGGCCGGCCTCGTGGGCCAGCACCGCCCTCAGCTCGGTCTCGTCGAGCATCGGGACGATGCCGGACTGGAGCAGCACGGTGGGTCGCTTGGCGCCGATGGTCACCGCGTTGGCGACCGGGGTCTGGATGATGTGGAGGGTCGGCACGCCGGCGATGTCGAGGGTGGTGTAGGCGGCGCGATGCGCGCTCCAGATCCTCGGCAGCTGGGTCTCGCCGAGACGGACGCTGTTGCCCAGCAGCAGCTGCATCATCCGGCGCTCGATGGTGAGCTCCAGCAGCTTCTTGACCAGGGGGTCGAAGAAGGGGAGGCGATGCAGCACCGCGGTCGCCGCACGGTCGGCGGGGTGCTCATAGGCCTTGGCGCTGATGCTCGTGAATGGCGCCAGCGCGGGCGCGGTGGGGGGCGTCTCCGGGGCCATCGGTGTGCGCGACCTCCCTGAACGCCGCATTCCACGGCGGGCTCGCGGCCTCAGCCGAGTATAGGCCCACCCCGGATGCGCCTCCGAGCCCCCGACAGCCGGCCGGCGGCTTGCCCCGGCGGCCCTCTGGCGCTAGACTGGTTGCGAACATCCGTGCGAGAATCATCCAGCCCATGAAGCCCGCACCCCGCCGCTGGGAGATCAGCGACGCCCTGCCCCTCGCCGGGCAGCCCCCGATCCTGGGACGCATCCTGGCCGGTCGAGGCGTCGACGCCGGCGGTTGCGACGCGTTCATCGGCGGGGGCGCCGAGCTGCTCGACCCCTTCGGCCTCGAGGGGATGGCGGAGGCTGTGATCACCCTCGGGGTGGCGGTGACCGAGGGGCGCCGCATCGCCGTCTACGGGGATTACGACGCCGACGGGGTCACCGCCTGCGCGATGCTGACCCGGGCCCTTCGGGCCGGCGGCGCCGACGTGCTCCCCTACATCCCCAACCGGATGACCGAGGGATACGGGCTCCACAGCGCCGCACTCGAGGAGCTGGCCGCCCGCGGGGTCCAGTGTGTGGTGACCGTCGACTGCGGGACCAGCTCGGTCGAGGTGGCGGCCAACCGGCCTTCCGGCATGGCTCTGGTGGTGACCGACCACCACCTCCCCCTCGCCCCCGATGGGAGCCTCCCCCGCCTGGCGCCGGCCGACGCCCTGATCAACCCCAAGCAGCCCGGCGACACCTATGGGTTCGACGGCCTGGCCGGCGCCGGGGTGGCCTGGAAGCTTCTCTGCGCCCTCGAGGCCGAGGGGATCGTCCCCGCAGGTCAGGCCGAGGCCATGATCGGCCTCGCGGCCCTGGGCACGATCGCCGACATGATGCCGCTCCAGGGCGAGAACCGGACGATCGTCCGCCGGGGGCTGGGGCGGGTGCTGGAGCTGGTTGGGCTGCGAGCCCTGGCCCGGGCCGCCGACGTCTCCGCCCCCCTCGCCGCCGCCGACATCGCCTTCGGCATCGCCCCACGGATCAACGCGGCCGGCCGGATGGAGGACGCCAAGCTCGCCCTCGACCTCTGCCTCAGCGATTCCCCGGAGGAGTGCGCCGAGATGGCTCGGCATCTCGACGAGCAGAACCGGAGCCGCCAGGCCGCGGTCGCCGCCGCTCTCGAGCAGGCGGAGGAGCGGGTCGCCGAGATCCCCGATGACGCCCCTGCGATCGTCGTCGGCGACCCCGGATGGCCGATGGGCATCGTGGGTCTGGTCGCCGGCAAGCTGATGGAGCGCTACTCCGTCCCGGCCTTCGTGGTCTGCCTCGATCCCGCCGAGGCGAAGGGTTCGGGACGCTCGGTGTCCGGCGTCCACATCGTCCGAGCCCTCGACCGCGCCGCGCCCACCCTCATTCGCTATGGCGGGCACGCGGCGGCTGCCGGGTTCAGTCTCCGAGCCGAGGACCTGGAGGGGTTCCGCGACCTGGTCTCCGCGGCCTGCGCCGAGCAGTCCGGCGACCGCCGCCGCGAGCGGGTCTTCCACGTCGACAGCGAGATCGCCTGCCTGGACGCCACCCCGGAGCTCTGCGGCCAGCTGGAGATGGTCGAGCCCTGCGGGATCGGCAATCCCAAGCCGCTGCTCGCGATCCGCGACTGCGAGGTGGTCAGCACCCACTCCTTCGGGAGTGAGGGCCAGCACCTCAGGGTGTCACTGCGCGACGGGGGACGCGGGCTGGTCGAGGCGATCGCCTTCGGCAAGCCGGGGCTGGCCGGGCATCTGCCGCGCGGGCGGCGCATCGACGTCTGCTTCGCCCTCGAGCTGGACAGCTGGCAGGGCCAGGTCAGGGTCAGAGCGCGGTTGCGTGATCTGAGGCCCGCGCGGGTCGACCGGCCGGAGAGCGTGACCGAGGCGCTCGGCGTCCCCGCCTGAGGGGAGGCCCGGCAGTAGGAGATGGGACGGTGTCACCGAGTGGAGGGACGGCCATGAACGAGGCGCGCGACAGCATCACGGCGGCCGGTGCCGGGGGCGGCCACCCGCAGGGGACCCCCGATTGGGCGGACCTGCAGGTCCATGACGTCACCGCGGGGCTGGCCTTCTACTGCGGCCTCTTCGGCTGGGATCCCGGGCCCGAGGGTCCGCCCGAGGTCGGCGGCTATCGCATGCCCCGGCTTGCGGGTGCCACCGTCTGCGGCGTGGGGCCGGTGATGCAGGCGGGCGCGCCTCCGGCGTGGACCCTCCACTTCGCCGTCGACGACGTGGACGAGGCGGCGGCCCGCGTCGCCGCCCACGGAGGGGCCGTCCGGTTCGGCCCGATGGACGTGCTGGACGCCGTCCGGATGGGGGTGTTCGCAGATCCTGCGGGGGCCCACTTCGGGCTGAGCCAGGAGCGCCAGATGCGCGGCTTCGGGGTGACCCACGTGCCCGGGGCGTTCGCCTGGGCGGAGCTCGCCACCACCGACCTGGCCGGGGCCCGGGGCTTCTACCCGGCGATCCTCCCCGGGGTCACCGAGAGGCGGTGGGACGGGGAGTTCGAGTACCACCTGCTGGTCAGCGCCGGGAGGGACGTCGCCGGGATGTTCGCCCTGCCCGACGCCTCGATGCCGCCGGTCTGGACCGTCTCGTTCCAGAGCGCCGATGTGGAGCAGACGGCCGCCCGCGCCCGGGAGGCCGGGGCGGACCTGCTCATGGGGCCCACCACGACCCCGGGCGTCGGCACCTGGGCGGTGCTGCGAGATCCGCAGGGAGCCACCTTCGGGCTGCTCCAGCCTCCGGGCTGACCGCTCCTCAGCTCGCCTTGCGCTTGCGCGCCATGGCCATCCGGGGCGCGCCCTCGGGAAGCCAGTCGGAGCGCCGGCGCCGGTCCGCGGCCGCCAGCGGCAGCGGAGCCGCACCGGTCTCCGGGACCCAGTCGGCGAGCCGGCGGCGGGGATGGTCGGGCCCGGACGGGCGGTCGGGGGCCACGAAGATGTGCATGTCGAGGTCCTCACCGCTGGCGAGGATGTCGGCGGTGCGCCGGGGCACGCGGCCGCAGGGGACGTGCTCGCCGAGCACCCTGCCCTCCGCGTCCACCCCGCTCTGCTCGAAGCGGAACAGCTCCTGGATCTGGACCTCGCCGTTCTCCACCCCGATGACCTCGGAGATGCTGAGGATCCGCCGGCTGCCGTCGCGCAGCCGGCCCTGCTGAACGATCAGGTCGATGGCGGAACCGATCTGACCGCGGATGGCGGCGGTCGGCAGCTCGGTGCCCGCCATCAGCACCATGGTCTCGAGCCGCGAGATTGCCTCGTGGGTGGAGCTGGCGTGCAGCGTGGTGAGGGAGCCGTCGTGACCGGTCGACATCGCCTGGAGCATGTCGAGGGCCTCGCCGCCGCGGCACTCGCCGACGACCAGGCGGTCGGGGCGCATCCGGAGCGAGCTGATCACCAGGTCGCGGACCACGATCTGGCCGCGCCCCTCGACGTTGGCGGGTCGGGTCTCGAGGCTCAGCACGTGTCGCTGCCTCAGCTTCAGCTCGGCGGCGTCCTCGATGGTGATGATCCGCTCGTCGTCGGGGATGAAGCCGGAGATCACGTTGAGGGTGGTGGTCTTTCCGGCCCCTGTCCCGCCGCTCACCAGCACGTTCAGCCGCGCCCTCACGCAGGCGCGCAGGAAGTCCATCATCTCCGCGGTCGCGGTGCCGTGGTTGACCAGGTCGTCGACCTCGAGGCCGGTCTGGGTGAACCGCCGGACGGTGAGGGTCGGGCCCTTGAGGGAGACGGGCGGGATGACCACATGGATGCGCGAGCCGTCCTCCAGGCGGGCGTCGACCATCGGAGAGCTCTCGTCGATGCGCCGGCCCACCCGGCTGACCATCCGGTCGATCACCTGCATGAGCTGGTCGACGGTCTCGAATCGATAGGGCGTCAGTGAGAGCCGTCCGCCGCGCTCGATCCAGATCTCCTGCGGACCGTTGACCATGATCTCGGTGATGCTGGGGTCGGCGAGGAGCCGCTCCAGGGGGCCGAAGCCGAGCAGCTCGTTGTGGATCCGGGTGACCGTCTCGTACCCCTCGTCGAGGTTCAGCGGCCATCCCAGCTCGCAGGCGGTCTGGTTGACCAGCTCGGCCAGACGCTCGCGCACCGCGGTGTCGTCGGTCTCGGCGAGGTAGGCGGTGTCCTCGACGAGCCGCGAGTGGACCTGCTGGCGCAGCACCTGGTACCGGGTCTCGCCGGAGTCGTCATCCTCGACCTCGCGGGCCGTCTGGGGCGCCCCGAGCAGGCGGCTGCTGAGCTGCATCGCGTTGAGCGCGGTGAGCGGCTGCTCGAGGGCCATCTGCGGCAGCGCCGTGGCGAGCAGGTCCTGACTGGCTCGGGTGGTGGTGTGCCAGCGTGGCATTCAGGTCTCTCCTGCGGCGAATTCGTTCCGGAACGAGAGCCGCTCTCCCCCGCACCTCTCGATGGTTAGGGCGCACGGCGCGTTCCTCACGCCATCCGCATCGTTAGACGCGCCAATCGTATCATGGGCGTTGCCTCGGCGCAATCACCCCAGATGAGGGGTGGAGGCCGGCTCAGCCGGCGCAGGTCGTGCCCGTGGCCGGAAGGGTGAGGTTCACCAGGTACGCGTTGACGGCGTCGCGGATGCAGGTGCTGAAGCCGTACGAGGTGTGGCCGTACCCGTCCCGGGTCAGCAGCACCGAGCCGGCGATCTGCTTCTGCAGCGAGACCGACCACGCGTAGGGGGTGGCGGGGTCGTGGGTGGCCCCGACCAGCAGGATCGGCGGAGCGGCGGTGACGTCGAGTGGCGCGGGTGCCGGGCCGCGCACCGGCCAGTAGGCACAGGCCAGCGCGGAGTAGACCTCGTCCTGACCGAAGTGCGGCTCGCTGGCCTGAACCGCCAACGCCTGCGTGTCATAGTCGGCCAGCTCCAGCGGCACCGCGTGGTCGGCGCAGTTGATCGCCACGTTGGCATCGATGCTCGGGCTGTAACCCTGCGGACCTCGGCCGGCGTAGGTGTCAACCGCCTCCTGGAGGGGTTGCCCGAAGCCGTCCACGGCCGAGGCCAGATCCGCGTAGAACGCGCTCCACGAGCTGGGGTCGTACATGGCGGCGACCAGGCCGCCGATCACGATGCCGGCCCCCACCGTCCTGCCGTCCGCCTCCACGATCGGGCGGGTGGTGAGACGCTCCAGCAGGGCGGTGATGGTCGCCCCGGGGTCGGACCCCAGCGGGCAGGCGGTCATCGCCTGGCACTGGCTCACGAACTCGGCATAGCTGGCCTCGAAGCTCGCCCCCTGCTGAATCGACTGCGCCAGGAAGCTGAGCGACGGGTCGAGGTCGCCGTCCAGGACCATGGCTCGGATGTGGGTGGGGAAGAGGGCTGCGTAGGTGGCGCCGAGGGCGGTCCCGTAGGAGAAGCCGAGATAGGTGAGCCGTGCATCCCCCAGGGCCGCGCGGAGCGCGTCCATGTCGCGGGCGGCGTTGGCGGTGCCGACGTAGGGGAGCAGCCAGCCGCTGTGGAGCCGGCAGGATTCGTCGAAGGCGAGGGTGGTGGTCACCAGGTCGGCCTCCCCGGCGGGGGAGCCCGCCACCCGGGGATCGAGCCCGACCTCGTGATCCAGCGCGTCGGTGCCCTCGCAGGCCACCGCATAAGGCCCGGTGGTCCCCCGCGGATCGAAGCCGACGATGTCGAATCGCTGGTTGAGGGTCGCGAAGAGCGGGTAGGCCGCCTCCACGAACCCGACCCCGGATTCGCCCGGCCCGCCCGGGTTGATCAGCAGGGAGCCGATCCGTGCCGCCGGGTCCCGGGCCGGGATCACGATGACCGAGGTGGCGATCGTGCCCCGTGACGGGTCGGCATAGTCCAGGGGCACCCACAGCGTGTCGCAGCGGGCGCCGGCGGGCGCGCCCTCGGCGCAGGCCACCGCCTCCAGCCCCGGCGGATGGGCCGACGGCCCGGTGACCGCGCCCGGGGAGGCCGCGGGGCTGGGGGCGACCCCGGCGACGGCGGGCACGGTCGCAGCCGTGAGCAGGAGCAGGGCGGTGAGCCCGACCGAGGCGAGCGGCCGGCGGAGCTCGGTCCTCATCCAGGCAAGAGTAGGCGCCGAACCGGCGGGCCGAGCGCCGCCACTCCGGGGTGTACGCTGGAAGCCCTGTGATGGCAGCCCACACCATCGGCGAGCTTCGCCGTGCCGAGTACCGCGTCCAGCCGATCAAGGCGGAGCTTCGCCGCAATCTGATCCGGAAGCTCCAGGCCGGGGAGAAGCTGTTCCCGGGCATCGTCGGCTACGAGGACTCGGTGATCCCGCAGTTGGAGAACGCGCTCCTGGCCGGCCAGGACATCGTCCTCCTGGGCGAGCGCGGCCAGGCCAAGTCCCGCCTGCTGCGCTCGCTCACCTCGCTGCTCGACGAGGCGGTGCCCGCGATCGCCGGCTGCGAGATCAACGACAACCCCTACGCCCCCACCTGCCGTCGCTGCCGCGACCTGGTGGCGGAGCGCGGTGACGAGACCCCGATCACCTGGCTGGGGGCGGAGGACCGCTACGGAGAGAAGCTGGCCACCCCCGACACCTCGATCGCCGACCTGATCGGCGAGGTCGACCCCATCCGGGTCGCGGAGGGCCGCTACCTCTCCGACGAGCTGGTGATCCACTACGGCCTGGTCCCGCGCACCAACCGCGGCATCTTCGCCATCAACGAGCTCCCCGACCTCGCCGAGCGGATCCAGGTCGGCCTCCTCAACATCATCGAGGAGCGCGACGTCCAGATCCGCGGTTTCCGGATCCGTCTCCCGCTCGACGTCTTCGTGGTCGCCACCGCCAACCCCGAGGACTACACCAACCGGGGCCGGATCATCACCCCGCTCAAGGACCGCTTCGGGGCTCAGGTGCGCACCCACTACCCGCGCACCGTCGACGACGAGATCGCCATCGCCGAGCAGGAGCGGGTGGTGTTCGACGACATGCCGGTCCCCGTCCACGTTCCCCAGCATATGAAGGAGATCGTGGTCGAGATCACCCATCTGGCTCGGCGGCACCCGCAGATCAACCAGCGCAGCGGGGTCTCGGTGCGGGTGACCACCGCGAATTACGAGAGCCTGACCAGCAGCGCGCTGCGCCGGGCGCTGGTCACCGGCGAGAAGGAGGCGGTGGTCCGGGTCAGCGACCTGGCCGCGGTGACCCCGTCGACGGCCGGCAAGGTCGAGCTCGACACCTGGGACGGCACCGAGGATGACCAGGTTCTGGACAAGGTCGTCCGCAGCGCCTGCAGCAACGTGTTCCGCCGGCATTTCAGCGCCCAGGAGCTCGCCGACCTGGTCCAGCGCTTCGATCAGGGAGGCTTCACCGTCGAGGTCGGGCCGCTGATGACCATCGCCGGCTACCGCCAGGCGCTCGACGAGCTGCCCGGGCTGGATCGCGCGCGCCAGAAGCTCGACGAACCGGACACGCCGGCCTCGGCGGTCGCGGTGCTGGAGTTCCTCCTCGAAGGGCTCCACCTCGGCAAGCGGTTGAACAAGACCGCGCTCGAGGGCACCGCGGTGTATGGCGCCTGAGGAGCGCGGGATGGCCCTGCCCGCGCATCGCTTCTCCGCCTGGGACGGCACCCAGGAGCCGCTCGGACCCGACGTCGAGGAGCTCTTCGGCCGGCTCAGCGAGGACGTCTTCCACGGCTGGGACTTCGAGTCCGCCCTCCGGCGGCTGATGGAGAAGGGATGGCGGGACGGTCGCGGCAAGCGGCTGACCGGCATGGACGAGATGCTGGAGCAGCTGAAGCGCCGCCGTCAGGCGCAGCTGGAGAGATTCAACCTGGACTCGGTCTTCACGGACATGCGGGAGAAGCTCGACCGGGTGATCTCCCAGGAGCGGCGCGGCATCCAGGACCGCCTCGAGAACGCGCCCGCCGAGGGCCGCCGGCTGCTCGAACGGGTCGCCGCCGAGCGAGGCCGCCAGCTCGACGAGCTGCCCCCCGATCCGGGTGGCGCGATCCGCGGGCTGCGCGACTACGAGTTCATGGACAGCCGCGCGGAGGCGGAGTTCCAGCAGCTGCTGGACGAGATCCGGCGCAACGTCGTCGACGCCCAGTTCCGGGAGATGACCCGGTCGATGCAGGCCATGTCCGGGGCCGAGATGGCCGAGCTGCGCGAGATGGCGGGCGACCTCAACCGGCTGCTCCGCCAGAAGCTCGACGGCGCGTCCGAGGCCGAGCTGCAGCGCGGCTACGAGAGGTTCCGGGAACGCTGGGGAGGGATGTTCCCCAACGCTCCGGAGCGTTTCGAGGAGTTCGTCGAGCAGCTGATGCGCCAGATGGCCCGGATGGACTCGCTGCTCCAGTCGCTCTCGCCGGAGATGCGCCGTGAGCTGGAGTCGGTGATCGAGTCCGTCTTCGACGACCCCGCCCTGCAGCAGACCCTCGCGGAGCTGGCGGGAACCCTCGAATCGCTCTCCCCGCGGGCCCGGCTGGGCAGCCGCTACGGCTTCTTCGGCGACCAGGAGGTCTCCCTCGAGGAGGCGATGGGGCTGATGGACCGGCTCCAGTCGATGGAGGAGCTGGAGGGCGAGCTGCGCGGCGCCCTCCGGGGCGAACCGATCGGCGAGCAGGCCCTCGAGCAGCTGCGCCAGATGCTCGGGGAGAACGCCGCGAGAAGTCTCGACGGGATGCGCCGGCTGGTGGAGGAGCTGGAGGGACGAGGCCTCATCGAGCGCAGCGGCGAGGGGATGCAGCTCACCGCGAGGGGGATGCGCAAGATCGGGCAGAAGGCGCTCGGCGATCTCTTCGGACGGCTGCGCCGGGACCGCTTCGGCGAGCACGACCTGATCCGCGTCGGGCACGGGGGGGAGCGCGGCGACGACAGCAAGCGCTATGAGTTCGGAGACCCCTTCGACCTCGACGTGCAGGCGACGGTGATGAACGCGCTGAGCCGGGAGGCCGAGGGCGGTGGCCGGGACGAGGACGGTCCCGGGCACCGGCAGACCGCGCCCGGGCCCCGCCGGACGGCCCGCCCCGACCCCACCTCCGACCCCGGGGGAGCGCGGGTGCCGCGACTCGACCCCCGGGACTTCTCGGTGCACCGCACCGAGTCGCTGACCCGCTGCGCGACCGTGCTGATGCTCGACATGAGCCGGTCGATGCCACTGCGCGGCTACTTCTACGCCGCCAAGAAGGTGGCGCTGGCCCTCGATTCGCTGATCCGCAGCCAGTACCCGCGCGACTCCCTCACCGTGGTCGGCTTCAGCGACCTGGCGCGGGAGATCCCCTCGCGGGCGATCTCCCAGCTCTCGGTCAACGAGTACGTGTACGGGACCAACCTCCAGCACGCCCTGATGCTGGCGCGTCGCATCCTGGGCCGGACTCACGCCGAGAACAAGCAGGTGATCATCGTCAGCGACGGCGAGCCCACCGCCCACATCGAGAACGGGCGCCCCGTCTTCTCCTATCCGCCCCTTCCCGAGACCTTCGCCAAGACCCTCACCGAGGTGCGCCGCTGCACCCTCGAGAACATCGTCATCAACACCTTCATGCTCGAGTCGAACCACCAGCTGGTGCGGTTCGTCAACCAGATGACCCGGCTCAATCGAGGCCGCGCCTTCTTCATCAGCCCCGATCGCCTGGGTGACTACGTGCTCGTCGACTACGTCCGCTCGCGGCCTCGGGCCGCCTGAGGCGGCCGCGCCCGGCCGGGTTGACGGGCGGCGTCATGGTAAGGTACCTTGACAAGCCATGAGTGTCAGCCAGACCGCGCCGGGGCCTCCGCCCCCGCCCGCCCCGCCCGCTCCCGAGCTCGTCCCCATCGCCGCGCGGACGGTCGAGGCCGTCAAGGTCTACGGCCGTGGCGAGACCGCGGTCCGGGCCCTGGACGGGATCAGCGCCGACTTCGTCTCGCGCCAGTTCACGGCCATCATGGGGGCCTCGGGCTCGGGGAAGTCCACCCTTCTCCACTGCCTGGCCGGGCTCGACCGGCTCACCAGCGGGCAGACCTTCATCGCCGGATACGAGCTGGGCCGGCTCACCGATCGCCAGCTCACCCTGCTCCGCCGCGAGAAGGTCGGCTTCATCTTCCAGTCCCTCAACCTGGTGCCCACCCTCAACGCGCTCGACAACATCGTCCTGCCGCTCACTATCGCGGGCCGCAAGCCGGAGCCGGGCGTGGTCGAGGGGGTGGTGCAGATGACCGGCCTCGCCGACCGGCTCAAGCACCGGCCCGGGGAGCTCTCCGGCGGCCAGCAGCAGCGGGTGGCCGCAGCCCGGGCGCTGGTGAGCCGGCCCGAGATCATCTTCGCCGACGAGCCCACCGGGAACCTCGACTCCAAGGCGGGCGGCGAGCTGCTGGAGTTCCTGCGCAAGGCGGTTGACACCCTCGGCCAGACCATCGTCATGGTCACCCATGACCCCTTCGCCGCCTCGCACGCGGACCGCGTGATCTTTCTCGCCGACGGCCGGGTCGTCCAGGACATGCGCTCGCCCACCGCGGACTCCATCCTCGCGGTGGTCCGTCACCTCGGCGACTGATCCGGTGATCGGAGCGGGGCCGAGCTCGTCGCGGCGGGAGCCGGTGAGGGTCTGATGCTCAAGGTCAGCCTGCGCAGCCTGCTGAGCCACAAGCTCCGGCTCGCCCTGACGGCGATCGCGATCATCCTCGGGGTGACCTTCGTCGCCGGGACGCTGGTGCTCACCGACACCATTCGCAACACCTTCGAGGGCGTCCTCAGCAACGTCGACAGGGGCGTGGCCGTGCAGGTGAAGGGCGCCACCCCCGCCACCCCGTCCGGGCGCCTGCTCAACCAGAACCTGCCGCTCGCCGAGTCCGTGCTCGCCCGGGTCCAGAAGGTCTCCGGGGTGGCCGACGCGGTCGGGGTGGTCGAGCGCTCCGGGGTATCGCTGCTCCGGAACGGGCAGGTGGTGGGGGCCACCGGTCACGCGCCCATGCTCGGGCTCAACTGGATCCCCAACAGCCAGCTCTCCAGCTTCGAGCTCACCGCCGGTACCGCCCCGCGCTCCGCCGGCGAGGTGGTCATCAACGCCCGCGCCGCCACCAACGGGCATCTGGCGGTCGGCCAGCAGATTCAGGTCAGCTTCGAGGCCTCCGCGGCGCAGACCTTCGTGATCAGCGGGATCGCCACCTTCGGGGGGCAGGCGAGCATCGCGACCGAGGGCTTCGCCCTCTTCACCCTGCCCACCGCCGAGAGCCTCCTCGAGGCCAACCACACCTTCGACGTCATCGACGCCAGCGCCCAGTCCGGGGTGACCGACCTCCAGCTCCGCGACCGGGTCGCCTCGGCCCTGAGCGGCACCGGGGTCCAGGTTCAGACCGGCGCCCAGGCCGCCTCGGAGACCGAGCAGAACGCGGTCACCGACATCAACGAGTTCATCGGGACGCCGCTCCTGGTCTTCGCCTTCGTGGCGGTCTTCGTGGGCAGCTTCCTGATCGCCAACACCTTCAGCATCCTGGTGGCCCAGCGGACCCAGGAACTGGCCCTGCTGCGCGCGCTGGGAGCGACGCGGGGCCAGGTCTTCACCGAGGTCATCACCGAGGCGGCCCTGACCGGCGTGCTCGCCTCGCTGGTCGGCTTCCTGCTCGGGATCCTGGTCGCCGACGGGCTCATCCACCTGGTGGGATCGTCCGCCAAGCTGAGCGTGCAGCTGGACGCCCTCATCACCTCGGTGCTGGTCGGCACCATCATCACCGTCGTCGCGGCCGCGCTTCCGGCCCGGCGGGCCACCCGGATCGCGCCGGTGGCCGCGCTGCGCGAGGCCCAGCCCGAGTTCCAGGGGCTGCCGCGGCTCCGGATCGCCTTCGGTCTCCTGCTCTTCCTCGGGGGCACGGCCGGCCTGCTGGACAGCCTCTTCACCGCCACCGCGACCTCCGGCCCCAACCTCTCGGTGCTCGGGCTGTCGGTGCTCGGCATCTTCCTGGGGACGGCGCTGCTGGCCCCGATCCTGGTCCGCCCGGTGGCCACGGTCCTCGGGTGGCCGGCGCGCTTTCGCGGTGCCCCGGGGCGCCTGGCCGGGGAGAACGCCCGGCGCAACCCGCGCCGCACCGCGCTGACCTCGGCGGCGCTGATGATCGGGCTGGCCCTGGTCACCGCGGTGGCCGTGATCACCGACTCGGTCGAGGCCAGCATCAACCAGGCCCTGGACGGCACCATCAAGGCCCAGCTGGTCGTGATCGCCGAGGGGAGCGGGGCGTTCAGCCCGGAGGTCGCCTCCTCCCTGGAGGCGGACCCGAAGCTGGCCGACATCTCCCAGATCCGGGGCAGCGACGCGCTGGTCGGCGACATCGAGACGAGCGTCGTCGGCCTCGACACCTCCAACCTCAGCAGCATCTACAACTTCAGCATGACCACAGGCTCGTCCGCGAGTATCGCGTCCAGCGACACGACGATCGTCGACTCGACCGAGGCGGCGACCGAGAACATCCACCTGGGCAGCGTGATCGCCATGACCTTCCCCAACGGGGACAAGGTGCCGATGACCGTCGGCGGCATCTACACCCCGGACGCCCTGATCAGCGGCTACCTCGTCTCGCTGGGCACCCTGGACCCCCACCTCACCACCGTGCGCGACTCGGACGTCGCGCTCAACCCGGCGCCGGGGGTCTCGGTCTCCGCCGCCGACGCCGCGATGCTCAACGACCTGAGGGCCTACCCGCAGCTCAGCGGGCTCACCAAGGCCCAGTACAAGAACCTGATCAGCGCCGGGCTCAACACCTTCCTCAACCTGATCTACGTGCTGCTCGGGCTGGCCATCATCATCGCCGTGGTCGGCATCATCAACACCCTCGCGCTGAGCGTCCTGGAGCGCACCCGGGAGCTGGGGCTGCTGCGTGCGGTGGGGATGACCCGAGGCCAGACCCGCGAGATGGTGGCCTGGGAGTCGGTCATCATCGCCCTGCTGGGGGCGGTCCTGGGCCTGGCCGTCGGCGCCGGGTTGGGGATCGCCCTGGTCAGCTCGCTGCACAGCGACGGGATCAGCCAGACCGCCGTGCCCGGCAACAACCTGATCCTCTACGCCGTCGCGGCCGGCCTCTTCGGGATCATCGCGTCCATCTTCCCGGCGATCCGCGCCTCGCGGGTCGACGTCCTGCGCGCGGTCACCAGCGAGTAGGTCGGGCCGGGGCTCCTGGGGCCGGGTCGCCGGGGCGGTCGCTCGGCTGCCGTGCGCTCGTCCGGTCCCCGCTCCGCCGCACCCCCGCTGGGGCAGACTCGACGCATGTCCGAGGCCATCGAACGGCAGGAGTTCGCCGAGAGGATGCGGCTGCAGCTCCAGGCCCGCTACCGGGGCGTGGAGGTCGTCATCGACGCCCCGGCCTTCGCGCTGCGGCTGCACGGCGACGGCGTCGATGTGGGCCTGCCGCTCGCGCCGCTCCACCAGGCCTGCCGCCGCGAGCCCGAGCGCAGCGGCAGCCTGATCGCCGACTACGTGCGGCTCGCCGAGCGCCAGCTCAGCCCGCGGACCGGTACCGAGGTCCACCCCAGCCGGCTGGTCTGGTGCGTCCGCGGCACCCGGTACCTCGAGGGCCTCAACCGGGCCCGCGAGCTGGTCACCCGTCCTCTCGGCGCCGCCATGACCGCCTTCGTCGCGGAGGCGCTGCCCGGCTCGCTGATGCGCGGGGTCCCGGCCGCCGACCTCGCCGGAGCGGGCCTCGATGAGAGCGCCGCCCGGGCCCGCGCCGAGGCCAACACCACCGCCCGCTTCTCCTCCCTCCCGGAGCGAATCCGGGCCGCGGAGCGCATCCCCGCCGACGGCTGGCGGCTGGGCAGCGACATCCTCTTCCAGGGCAGCGTGCTGCTGGTGGAGGACGTCCTCGCCGCCTTCGCGGAGCGGTCGGGGGGCGACGTCCTGCTGGCGGTCCCGGACCGGGCCGAGGTGCTGGCCCTGCCCGCCGGCCTGCCCGCCGCGGAGCGCTTCCGGATGCGGGTGCTCCGCGCCTGGCGGGAGGCGCCGAACCCGGTCTCCCCCGGCATCCTGGTCACCGACGGCGCGTCCCTGGCCGAGCAGGGACGCGTGACCCGCCGGCATGGATTCGAGCTGCTGGGCTGGCTCCGCAGCTGAGGCCGGTGGGTGCTCTAGCTAGCTGCCGGGCGCCGATCCGGTGGGCCGGGGAGCCGCGAGGGCCCCGACCGGCCGGGCCGCGGCCAGCCTGCGCTCCTGCTCGCGCTGGGCCGCCAGGGTCGAGGCGGCGGCCACCGCGGCCGCCCCCATCAGCGTGATGCCCAGGCCCGCCGCGGCTCTCCAGGGGGAGCGCGAGAGCGCCGGGGTGGGGAGGGAGGGGCCTTCACCCAGCCAGACCGTGATCGCCGTCTGGTCCGCGGTCTCCGCCCCCCGCCGCGCCCTGGTCCTCTCCACCCTCACCGCCGCCGGGGCCAGTGGGTGGCGCTCCGGGCCGGCCAGGCCCGAGCCCTTGACGACGGCCCTGACCAGCGGTGACCCGACGGCGCGGAGCTGGTCCAGCGTTGCCATGCTCGGACAGGATACCGTTCGGGCATGAGCGGCGACGAGGGGGTCGGGGAGATCCCGGGGCCCCCCGAGCTCCCCGGCGACCCGAGCAGCGTGCACGGCGCCCGCGTCGAGGCCGCCTTTCTCGGCGCCCTGGCCGGTGAGGGCGCCGCGCAGGCTCCGGCAGCCGCCGGCGACCTTCTGGAGGTGGCCGACTCGATCGCCACCGTCGGCGGCTTCGACGCTGACGACCTCCGCCGCCGGGGTCTGGCCGGCTCCTCCCAGGCGGGCCCCGCCGGGCTCCTGCTGCGGGCCATCCCCTTTGCCCTGCTGGCGCCGCTCGACCGTCCCCGGATCCGCCGCGACGCCTACCGGGTCGCCGCCCTCGCGGGCGCGGACGAGGGCACCGCGGTCGCCGCCATCGCCGCGGCCCTCCTGATCGCGGACCTCACCCGGTTCGACCTCGCCACCGCAACCGTGCGCGTGTACCAGTCCCTGCTCGAGGACGCGCCCTTCGCCCTCCTGGAGCGCTTCCGGCCGGGTCAGGCGGCAACGCCCGCCGAGGCGGACGACGACCCCGGCGCCGCCCTCCAGATCGCCATGGCCGCCGTGCTCGATGCCGAGGGGATCGCCGCCGCCATCGACGCCGCCGTCGCCCCCGGCCGGAGGGCGGCGGTCAGCCTGGCCGGCGCGCTCGCGGGTGCCCACCTCGGGGGGGCTAGCCTCGACCCCGGCTGGCGCGCCGCCGTTCCGCACGCCCACCGGGCGGTGACCCTGGCCGCTGCCGTCGCCGCCCGGGCGGTGGATCTCGCCGCCGCCTCCCCCGCGCCGGGGTGATCAGCGCGGCGACGCAGGCTCCCGGACCGGTCCGGGGCGCCGCCCCCACCTGACCCGGTAGAGTCCAGGCCTCGTGGCAGATCTCACCCTCACCGCGCACACCCGCTCCGAGCGGGGACGGCACGTCCAGGCGATGCGTCGCCAGGGCCAGGTCCCGGCCGTTCTGTACGGGCGCGATCTCCCGTCCCAGGCGATCTGCGCCGACACCGCCGCCCTGGTCCGGGTCTGGCAGCGTGCCGGTCGCACCCACCTCATCGACCTCAGCGTCGACGGCGGTGGGCCCCGCAAGGTGCTCTTCCACGACCTCCAGATCGACCCCCGCACGGCGCGTCCGTTGCACGCGGACTTCTTCGCGGTCAACCTGCGCGAGCGGCTGGAGGTCGACGTGCCGGTCCGGACCGTGGGCGATCCCCCGGCCGTCAGCCAGCTCAAGATCGGTTCGCTGCAGCAGGTGCTGGTCACCCTCCGCATCGAGGCGCTTCCGGGCAACCTCCCCGACCATCTGACCGTCGATGTGAGCGAGCTCGCCGAGGTGGACGCCGCCCTGCGCGTGCGCGACGTGGTCCTGCCCGAGGGCGTGAGCCTCGCCGCCCACGTGGACCCCGACGAGGTGGTCGTCAAGATCGCCGCGCTGCGGGCCGTCGCCGTGGAGGAGGCTGCCCCGGCTGCGGCCGAGGCCGAGGCCCCCGCGGCCGAGGCGGAGGCTCCCGAGCCGGGCTGAGCCGCCGGGCTGTCACGCGCCGGCCACGTCCGGGCGACGCCTCTGCAGCCTGCACCACAACCGAAGGCCCGGACGTGACGACGCTTCACGGTGTTCAAACGCGCGTTCTGACCGCCCCGAGCGGAGCTAGCATCTGAGTTGCGAGGTCGCGCTCTTGAGGGCGACCCCGCCGGATGACGCCCCAGGGGGGGGCCCGGTCGCCGGACCAGGCCCGGAGTGGGGGGTGGCGCGGCCCAGGAGGAGCGCCACCCCAGCACCCGCAGCCGGGGCGGCGCGACTCGGTCACCGCATCCCGCGGTCAGGCGTCAGGGCCGCTCCGCACGGTACGGTATGGGCATGCCGGGCCTGGTGGTGCTCGCCGTCCTCGTGGTCCTCGCCCTGGCCGTGTGGGCGGGGGCGGTGGCTGTTCACCACCTGCTCACCTGGCTGATCATCGGGCTGATCGCGGGGGCACTCGCCGGGCGGCTCGTTCGTGGCCGCGGCCTCGGCTGCCTGCTGGACATCGCCGTCGGCCTGGCCGGCGCGATCATCGGCGGCCTGATCATCCACGCGCTCGATCCCTCGCTGATCGGCGCCGGCGGTCTGCTCGGGCTGGTCGAGGACGTGGTGGTCTCCTTCCTCGGGGCGGTGCTCCTGCTTTGCGTGGTCCGCCTTCTCACCCCGCGACGGGGACGCCGGCGGATCGGCGGCCGAGCCTGATCCGCCGGTGACGGCCAGCCTCCCCGCGCCCTCCTCGCGGGCCTCGTCCACCGGCGCTCACGCCCGGCACGTGGTGCTGGTGCGTCACGGAGAGACGGAGTGGAGCCGCATCACCCGCCACACCGGGCGGAGCGATGTGCCGCTCGACCCCGAGGGCGAGGCCCAGGCCCGCCGGCTCGGGCCCCGGCTCCGCGAGTGGAGGTTCGCCGAGGTGCTCTACAGCCCGCTCCAGCGAGCCCGTCGCACCTGCGAGCTCGCCGGCCTGGCGGCCGGCGCCCGTCCCGACCCCGACCTCCAGGAGTGGGACTACGGTGACTACGAGGGACGCACCGCCGACGAGATCCGCGCCGGCCGGCCGGGCTGGGCCATCTGGCGAGACGGGGTGGTGGGCGGGGAGACCGTCGCCGACGTCGGCCGGCGGGCCGACGCGGTGATCGAGCGGGTTCTTGCGGTGGAGGGCGACGTGGCCCTCTTCGCCCACGGGCATCTCCTGCGCATCCTGGCCGCCCGCTGGTGCCGGCTCCCCGCCGTGACCGGCGAGCGGCTCGCCCTCTCGCCGGCGTCGGTGTCGGTGCTGGGGTACGAGCGCGAGAGCAGCGTGATCGCGCTCTGGAACGACACCTCCCACCTCACCGCCGGCCCGTCGGCACGCTGAAGCTGCGCTCACAGTCGACCCCCAGGGTCGCCAGCAGCTCGCCGGCGAAGTAGACGGGCCCCAGGGCGAGGACCCGGGGGCCGAGGGCGTCGAGGTCGATCTCCTCCAGGCGCATCACCGCCCCTGCCCCCGGCACCCCGGCGGGCGGCCCCCCCGGGACCGCGACCAGGGGCCGGCCGCGCAGGGCATCGAGCAGCGGGGTCGCGTCCCGATGGCGCGGGATGAAGGTGAGCACCGAGGTGGGCGGACCGATGGTGACCTCGACGTGGTCCAGCGCCGCGGCGATCGCGGCCGGGTTGGTGGCGCAGTCGACGACCCAGATCTGCTCGCCGCGCCGGTGATGGCTCAGGCGGCCCGGCAGCCGGAGGCCGGCGAGGACCTCCGCCAGCACCGCCGGGGGGGGTGCCGCCTCCCCTCTCACCGCCAGCAGGCGGTCGGCGGCGGAGAGGCCGAGTCGGGCGTTGAGGGCGCCGAGGCCGGGCGCCCCGGCCGCCTGATCCGCAGCGACTGTGGGCCCGGGGGCGCCGCCCCCGGGGTGATAGCCGCACCCGTGGGCTCGCGCCGCCTCGCCGATGGCGGCGGCGGCCGCGGGGTCGCCCTGGGGGGCGGCGACCACCTCGCGCGTCGCGTCGGTGACCACCCCCACCTTCTCGGCGGCGATCGCGCCGACGCTGTCGCCGAGGACGCCCAGGTGCTCGGCGAGGACCTCGGTGACCACCACCACGGCGGCTGCGACCAGCGCGACCTCGTCGGAGCCGCCGCCCATCCCGGCCTCCAGGACGACGGCGTCGCACCCCCGGTCGGCGAAGTGGCGCAGCGCGCTGAGGGTGAACAGCCCGCTCGGGGAGAGGTAGCCGTCGTCGGGGAGGGAACCCGACACCCGCCGGAGCGTCGACGCCACCCGGCCCACCAGGGCCTCGTAATCGGGGCGGGCGATGGCGGCGCCGTCGACCCGGATGCGCTCGCGGTTGCTGCGCAGCCCCGGGCTGGTCAGCGTCCCCACCCGCAGGCCGCCGGCAGCGAGGCCCGCCGAGGCGAAGGTGGCCGCGGTCCCCTTGCCCTTGGACCCGACCACGGTGACGACCCGCTCCGGGTGCGCCCGCCAGTCGTCGAGGTCGACGCCCAGGTGGGGGGCCAGCGCCCGGGCGCGTGCCAGGCTGCGCCGCATCCCGGACCGCCGACGCGCGTTGCGCTCGGCGAAGTACGCCTGGTCGGTCTCGATCCGCTCGCGCCGCATCCCGGGTGACCGTACACGCAACCACCCCCACCTCCGAGGTCTGCCTTGACGAGTTGGCGGCGGCGACCTCCCGTTGGTTACAGGTATCATCCGGCGGGTTGGGACCCGCCCGGGGGGAGCGGTGTCAGGTCTCAGCGCGGGGGCCGTCGCGTCTGCCCCCGGGTCGCAACCGGCGTCTGCGTGCCGGATGAGCCGGTACCCGAGACGGAGGTCGTCCAGCATGAGCCAGGGTCGCTCCCCCGGAGGCCCGCCCCGCCCTGACCAGAGGCCGCCCGCTGGGCCGGGGCCCGCCCGCGGCACCGCCGCCCGGCGGCCCTCGCGCCCCTCCCGGCGGCGCGTCTCCCGCTACACGGTCAGGCCGCCGCGGCTGCGCTGGGTTGCCCTGGTGGTCGCCGGCTTCCTCCTCTCCGGCGTGGGCGGGGCGCTCAGCTTCTTCTGGCCGACCATCACCGCGGCGGTCGGCGCCACCGGTCACACCATCCAGGTGAGCACGCCCACCCCGCTTCCGGGGAGTCCCACCGCCACTCCCACCGCCGTGCCCGCCTCGGGCGCCGCGTTCACCGTGCTGCTGATGGGCTCCGACAACGACGGCAAGTTCACCACCGCGGGTGGCACGTCGGGCTTCTGCTGCACCCAGTCGATGATCCTGATCCGGGTCGACCCCACGGCGGGGAGCGTGACCATGCTCTCCATACCCCGCGACCTCTACGTGCCGCTCTCGACCGGCGGCGAGGGCAAGGTCTCGACCGCGTTCGGGTTCGCCGGGGGTGGCACCAAGGGGATCGACGCCGAGATCGCCACCGTGGAGCGGGACTTCCAGGTTCAGGTCGACCACTACGTCTGGATCGGCCTGCAGGGGCTGATCAACCTCATCGACGAGGTGGGGGGCATCGACATCGTGGCCAGCCATCCGGTGATGGACGACAACTACCCCTATGACGTGAGCGGCAGCACCAACCCCTTCGCCGCCGACCGGGTCGCGGTGCTCCCCGGCGCCCAGCACATGGACGGCGTGGAGGCGATGGAGTACGTGCGCTCGCGGCACGACGACATCTCCGAGGACCTCGGGCGCACGGTGCGCCAGCAGCAGGTGCTGGTCGCGCTGCGCCAGAAGCTCTCCCAGCTGAGCGTCGGGGACATCAATGACATCGCCTCGGCGCTGAGCGGCCAGGTGCTCACCGACGTCCCGCTCACCCAGTTCCCGACCCTTCTCGGCCTGGCCAAGGACATCGACCAGGGCAACATCCAGCACGTCTTCCTCACCCAGTTCAGCTCGGCCACGGTGCCGGTGGTGGGGGACGTCGAGGTACCCGACATGAGCGCCATCCTCCAGGTGGTCCACCAGTACTTCCCGGCGACGTGAGCCGCCCGCGCAAGCTGCTGACCGCGGTCGTCCTGCTGGCCCTGATGGCCGGCTTCGGCGCCGGGGTCAACCGGTTCCTGGCCAGCCGTGACGGCAGCGCCTTCGCCCGCGCCAAGGACCCGACCCAGGTCCACGTGGCCCCCCAGCTCACCCTCCCCGGGACCATCTACTTCGCCGACGGCGGCGGGCTCTTCTCGCTCACCGGCACCAGGGTCACCCAGCTCCAGCCGGAGGGGAAGGGGTGGACCCAGCCGGTGCTCCTCCCCGACGGCTCCGCGCTGCTGGCGGTCAAGGTCACCCCCGGCTACTACTCGGACCTCTACGAGCTCAGCCTGACCGGCGCCGTCGAGCAGCAGCTCAGCAGTGACTCGGGCAAGGTGACCGCCACCAGCCTGGGAGCGGACGACTGGCTGTACTACCCGGCGGTGGGGCCCGGCAACACCCTCTACTTCAGCTATGACTACCCGAAGGGGAACGTCGACGACCCCTCCCAATGCTGCTATCAGGTCGACTTCTCGATCTGGGAGACGGCCCTCGGCACCCAGATCAACCGCAGCGATGTGGAGAGGAAGGCCGGCGTCACCCAGGAGAGCTGGGCCAACTACTACACCGGCGGGGACGTCAGCCCGGTGCCCCTCGACGGCGGCGGTCTGCTCTACGTGGACTATGAGTCCGCCTACGGCGACACCGACCAGCTCAGCACACCGCTGCCCGGCGCCGTCCCGGGCACCGAGGTCAGCCAGATCCGGATGGACCCGAAACCCCTCTACAACACCGAGGGCTCCGACGGCACCGCCCTGACCCAGCCGGGGGACGACTGTGCCCAGCCGACCCTGAACCCCGCCCAGACCGAGATCGCGATGATCTGCACCCCGGTCGTCAACGGGGCGCCGAGCAGCACCGAGTCCGACCTGGTGGTGGCCAGCTTCGATGCCGCCACCGGCACCCTGGGCCCCCTGGACCGGCTGGTCGTGGGGACCATGGCGGCCTCGCCAGCGTGGTCGCCGGACGGCACCGACCTCGTCTATTCGGCCCCCGAGGCGGGCAACGGGTACCTGGAGCTCTGGTACCTCAAGGGGGCCGCCTCCCTCACCCCGTCGCAGCCGAAGCAGATCACCAGCGAGCTGGACCTCGACGGCTCGGCCCCAGTCTGGACCGGCTGACCCCGACCATCGCGTCGCCGAGCTCCCGCGGGAGCTCCCCATCCGGCCAGAGACCGGAGAGGCCCGGCCCTGACGGGTCGGGCCTCCGGCGAAGGAGAAGGCGCCCAGCCGGATTCAAGATGTAGTGGGTGGGTCCGGCTGCTGGCACAACATCTTGATAACTTCTGGGTGGGTGTGTCAAGCGCCGCGAAAGGCCGGTCTGGATGGGTTTCGAAGGGCCCGGGGAAGCGTCCGGCCTACCCCGAGAGCCCGCCCTGCCCGGGGCGTCCCCCCAGGGCGGAGGCGGCGGCCCGCAGCAGGGTGCGCAACCAGGGAGGGGGGACGGCGGGACGCGCGCCCGTTCGGGCCGGAACCGCGGCTGACCCCGGTGGGGGCACGCCGGTCACCCGGGAGATCGCGACCACCGCGGGCACGGCCGGGGGCGCCGGACTCCGGACCGCGGCGACCCCGCGCAGCTCGATAGGGGCGTGGGCGGTGATCACCTCGGCCAGCTCCGCCCCGGTCATCGTCTCCACCTCCAGCAGCCGCGCCGCCAGCTCGTCGAGCAGATCGCGGCGGGCGGCCAGGATGGTCCGGGCCCGGCCCAGCGCCTCGTCGAGGAGCCGGTCGACCTCGGCGTCGACCCGGCGGCCCAGGTCGTCCGAGTGCAGCGGGGCCAGGCCGGCGTCCCCGCCCTGCACCACGCGCACGCCGAGCCCCGACATGCCGAGCTCGGTGACCATCTGACGGGCGAGCTGGGTCGCCTTGAGGAGGTCGTCGGCGCCCCCGGTGGTGATGTCGTCCTGGCCCAGCACCAGCTCCTCGGCGACCCGGCCCCCGAGCAGGCCGGCGAGCCGGTTGCGGAGCTGCGACTTCGAGCCCAGGGCGCGGTCGCTATCGGGGACGGTGAGGGTCCACCCCAGGGATCGCCCCCGGCCGACGATGCTGACCCGGCGCACCGGGTCGGTGCCCGGCAGGGCGGTGAGCACCAGGGCGTGGCCCATCTCGTGGTATGCGATGGTGCGCCGCTCCTCGAGGCTGAGCAGCCGCCCTCGGCGCTCGGGGCCGGCGAGCACCCGATCCACCGCCGCCTCGAGCTGGCCCATGCCGATCTCGGGCACGCGCTCGCGCGCCGCCAGCAGCGCGGCCTCGTTGATCAGGTTGGCGAGGTCGGCGCCGGTGAAGCCGGCGGTGCGGCGGGCCAGCAGGCCGAGGTCGGCGTCCGGGGCCAGGGGCTTGCCGCGGGCATGGACGGCGAGGATCGCCTCGCGGCCGCCGACGTCGGGCGGGTCGACGCTCACCTGGCGGTCGAATCTCCCCGGTCGCAGCAGCGCCTCGTCGAGCACGTCGGCCCGGTTGGTGGCCCCGATGACCACGATCCGGGCACCCTGGTCGAAGCCGTCCAGCTCCACCAGGAGCTGGTTGAGGGTCTGCTCGCGCTCCTCGTGGCCGAGATGCACCCCCACCCCGGCCCGGCGCCGGCCGACGGCGTCGATCTCATCCACGAAGACGATGCAGGGCGCCGCCTTCCGGGCCTTCCGGAAGAGGTCGCGCACCCTCGCCGCCCCCACCCCGACGAACATCTCGACGAATTCCGAGCCGGAGACCGAGAGGAAGGCGCAATCGGCCTCACCGGCGACCGCTCGGGCCAGCAGGGTCTTGCCGGTCCCGGGCGGCCCGACCAGGAGCACCCCCTTGGGCACCCGGGCCCCCAGCTCTCGATAGCGGTCGGGGTCGCGGAGGAAGGCGACCAGCTCGCCCATCTCGAGCTTGGCGTCGTCGCAGCCGGCGACGTCGGCGAAGCGGCTGAGCGGCTGATCGCCGCCCACCACCCTGCTTCGCGTGCGCAGCAGCCGCACCGGGCCCCCGCCGGGTCGCCAGTAGAGGATGACGATGACCATCACGATGATCAGCGTCGGCACCAGCACCAGCAGCAGGGTGCTGATCGGGATCCCGTTGTCGGTGGTGAAGTTGGAGAAGTGATCGGTGGTGAAGACGCTGAGCACCAGCCCCTGCCCGTCCTGGGGCAGCGGGGTCACGTGCTCGCCGCCGGCGGCGTCCCACCAGGTCACCTGGCCGGTGCCGACCTGGGCGGCCCGGGCGGCGTTGAGCGAGATCTGGTCCTGGAGCGTGCCGCCGCCTTCCTCGGTGTTGAGCACGGCCTGGGTCAGGGTTCCGAGGCTGGCCTGGGGCGGCGCCGGGGGCTGGTCCCTGACGTGCACGAAGACCAGCACCACCAGGGCCAGGAAGGCCGCCCAGGCGCTGAGCAGGAGAACCTGGCGGCGAAGCGTCATCGGACCCGCGCCGCCCGCGCCGTGGTGATGGGCATCGCCCTTCGCGCTCGCACTTCCCCTCGCATCTTCCGCAACGCCGGCAGGGGCGACAAGGATGAGGGCGAGGACCGCGGTCACCGTCCCCGAGCGCGGGAGCCCCTGGTTCCGTCCATCGAGTATACGGGGGGGGTCCTCAACGCGCCAGTCGCGGCGAAATGCATGCGATGAGCCAGGCGTCCTGTCGCGCCCGTGTAGGGAAGTCGAGCTCCGATGTCACCGCGGCGCCGGGGCGGAGCCGGCCAGCAGCCCGGCCATCCCCGGGGTCCACACCACCCGGCGATCCGAGGTGATGGCCAGGGCGGCGTAGCCGTCGATCCCCGCCACCCACGCCACCCCCGGCTCGCCCATGACGAAGGCGGCGGTGGCGAAGGCGTCGGCATAGGTGAGGCTGGGCCCGGCGACGGTCATGCTGAGCAGGCCCGCGGGGGCGCGACCGGTGCGCGGGTCGACGATGTGCTCGCCGCGCTCGTACGCGCCGCTGGTCGCGACCGCGAGGTCGCCCGCCTCCAGCACCGCCGCCACCCGGTCACCGATCTCCGGATGGCGGATGCCGACTCGCCAGCGCTGCCCGCCGGCCGGCCTGCCCCGGGTCACGATGTCGCCTCCGGCCCCGATGAAGAAGTTGCGGGCGCCGGACGCCTGGAGCATCTCGGCCGCGCGCTGCACCGACCACCCCTTGACCAGACCGGACGGATCCAGGCGGCCGCCGAGCTGGACGTCGAAGCATCCCCCGCTCCGCCGCGTGACCTCGGCGCAGAGGCCGAGCACCTCCTGAACCTCCGCCGAGCCGTCGCTGCGGCTCAGCTCCCCCCGGGAGATGCGGCTGATCTCGCTCTCGGGCCGGTAGGTGCTGAAGGTCGCGTCGACCTCGTGGAACCAGGCGACCGCCGCGTCGACGGCCGCGCCGGGAACCCCCTGGTCGCGGATGTCGAGGCTGACCACCGTCCCCATCACCGGCTCGGCGCGCACCATGCCGCCCGCCGCCGGACCGCGATCAGGCACGCGCCAGGTCCAGCGCCGACTGCACCGACGCGGCGTAATTCTCACTGGTGAAGGTGGCGCCGCTGATGGCGTCGATCTTCGCGCTCTGCGCCTGGAGCACCTCCTCGCGGAGCAGCGGGAGGGCATGAGAGCTGATGAACGCCGACTGTGGCTCGTTCTGCGGGTACTGCAGCAGCTTGACGTCGGTGATCCGCCCGCCGGAGATCACCAGCTGGACCTGCAGGTTGCCGTACTGGTCGGAGTAGGTCTGACCGTTGAAGGTGCCCGACTTCAGGCCGCCGGCCGCCGCCGTGGGGGTCGCCGTGGGGGTGGGCGACGACCCCGCCGAGGGTGGCGCCCCGGACGGCGTGGCGGTGGGGGTCGCGGCCGCTGACGCTGACGGCAGGGTCACCGCGGTCGCCGGGGGCGCCGCCGGCGGCGTCCGGAAGGCGAGCAGGAGGACGACCCCGATGGCGGTGGCGGCCAGGGTGGCCGCGGGGCGGATCGGCATTGCGGAGGGCATCAGGCGAGGAAGGCGAAACGCTCGCAGTGGACCTGGGACGGGGGGACGCGCAGGGCGCGCAGGCTGGCCAGCACCTCGCCCACCATCTCCCGTGGGCCGCAGACGAAGACGTCGCGCTCCTTCAGGTCGGGGACCGAGCGGACCAGGAAGCCGGCCGCCAGCGGCTGCGGATGCACCTCGCGCCCGCGCCCGCCGACGATGTAATGGACGATCCCCCCCCGCGCCGCGACCAACCGGTCGAGCTCATCCTTGAAGAGCACGTCGCCCCACGAATGGGCGCGGTAGATGAGGGTGATCGAGTTCTTGCGCTGCGGCATCTCCTCGATCAGGGCCCGCAGCGGGGTGATACCGATGCCCCCGGCGATGAGCAGCGCCCTGGGCCTGCGCCGGCGAGCCGACGTGAAGATGCCGTGCGGCCCGTCCAGGATCACCCTGGTGCCCGGACGCAGCCCGCTCAGCGAGCGCGTGTAGTCCCCCACCTGCTTGACGGTGATGCGCAGGTACTCACCGTTGGGAGCCGCCGACAGCGAGAAGGGATGGACCTGCCAGCCGAGCTCGCGGGTCAGGAAGCGGAACTTGAAGAACTGACCCGCGCGCATCGGCAGCTCGCCGAGATCGCGTCCGGTGATGTAGATGGAGAGCGTGTCGGGGGCCTCGGCCACCACCCGCTGCACGCGAAGTCGATGGCGGAGCGCCATCCGCGCCGGGATCACCAGGCGGAAGGCGACCACCAGGGCGGCCGCGGCCGCGTACAGCGCCACCCAGTAGCCGACCGCCACCGGGTCGTTGACGAAGTCGGTGCCCACCGCCAGCTGGTGGGCGAAGGTGAGCGCGATGGCGAGGTAGACGAGGAGGTGGATGAAGTGCCACGCCTGGTGCGAGACATTCCGTCGCGCCGCCCTCACCGACGTGACCGCGACCAGGATGAAGAGGCCGAAGCCGGCGTAGGTCATCAGCATGTAGGGGTAGGTGGTGAGGAAGACCCAGGTCTGGGCGAAGAAGGAGCGCCCGTCGGTCATCGCGTACCCGGCGGTGGTCAGGACGACGTGGGCGGAGAGCAGGTAGAGGGTCGCGAAGCCCAGCCATCGGTGCCAGCCGGCGAGCCGGTCGATCCCGAAGAGATCGTCCAGCCAGGGGCTGCGCGACATCAGCACCACCTGGACCAGGGCGCTGTAGGTGCCCAGCAGGGCGGTGATCTGGCCGGCCCCGGTGAGCACCGCCGCGGGGTGGGTGAGGTTGGGGAACTGGCCGTGGCGGACCCACATGGCCACGATCAGGATGGCGTTGCCGAGGACGATCAGGGCGGCGTCGCGAGGCAGCAGGCCCCATCGCCGCGGCACGCGCTGCGCCCGCCGGGCGGTGGCGCGGGGCAGGGCCAGCTCAGGGGTCCCGGTCGTGATGGTGCCGGAGGACTGCGGGGACATCTGCCGGAAGGTTCACGCATGCCTCCTTACGAAACCCTGACGCGTCGGGTTCAGCGATGCCCTCGCGGTCACCCCACGTCGAGCAGCACCTTGCCCGTGGCCCCGCCCTGCACCGCGTCCTGGGCGGCCGCGCACTCCTCGAGCGGGAAGCGGTGGACGGGCAGCTCGCTGAGGGCTCCCGCCGCGAGCGCCGCGCTGACGTCCCGCGCGCCTCGGAGCAGCTCGGCCACCGGCACCCCGTAGAGGAGCACGAAGCGGAGCACCACGTTGGCGTTCATGCAGGCCCGGACCGGCAGCTCCGGGTCGGCGGAGTCGGCCGCGTAGACCGACACCACGGTGCCCGGGCCCGCCAGGCCCAGGTCCAGGCTGAGGTTGGCGGTCAGGTTCACCTCGACCACCCGGTCGACCCGCTCGCTGTGGGCGCGGATCCGCTCCAGGACGTCGGGTTCGCGGTAGTTCACCACCAGCTCGGCCCCCGCCGCGCGGGCGAGCTCCGCCTTCTCGGGGCCGCTCACCGTGGTGATCACCCGGGCCCCGCGGTGACGGGCCAGCTCGATGGCGAAGTGGCCGACCGCGCCGGCTCCGCCCGCCACCAGCACGGTGCGACCCTCCAGGTCACCGTCCGCGAACAGGCAGCGGTGAGCGGTGATCGCCGGCACCCCGAGACTCGCCCCCAGCTCCAGCGACGCGCCCTCCGGCAGCGCCACCGCCTGCTGCTCCGAGACCACGGTCCATTCGGCCGCCGTGCCCCACTGGCTTCCGGCGGCGGCCATCCAGACCCAGACCCGCTCTCCCAGCCTGCCCTCGTCGACACCGGGACCGACGGCGTCGATGACACCGGCCCCGTCGTGATGGGGGACCTGGAAGCGCTCCAGGGGACGCGGCGTGGCGCCACTTCGCGATTTCCAATCGGTCGGGTTGATCCCCGAGAAGCTGACCCGCACCCGGACCTCGCCCGGTCCCGGCTCGGGGCGGGGGAGGTCGACCACCCGCAGCACCTCTCCGGCCGCGCCCTGCCGCTCGTACATCACGGCCCTCATCACGATCCCTCCGTGCCGGTCTCTCCGGGAGCACCCCGTGCCCCCGTGCAGCGGCCCGGACGCATCCTCGCGGTTCATCCGGCCATCTCCGCCGGGCGCGCCGCGCGCCCTGAGCCGGCGAACCCCGGGCCTACCTCCGGGTCGGTGAACTAGGCGGGTGCAAACCCCAACCGCCTCAGCATGATCGCATTGCGGTCACCAGCGTCCCCCGCGGCCCCGGCGCCGAATCCCGCCCAGCTCACGTTGGCGGCCAGCTGGCGGTGGAGGGCCGCCATCTCCGCGCTGCTCTCGGCGCGGCCAGGGTCCATCGGGCTGTCGTGGTCGATCATGGTGCTGGCGATCCCCACCACCCCGCCGCCGGCGTCGAACAGCTCGATCATCCGAGCCTGGCAGGGCCAGTCCACCAGCGATCCGGTGGTCACCTCCCACAGCCCCTCGCCCTGGCCGCGCGGGTCGGGGCGGGGGCGGATGGCGTGGCGGTGCGTGTGCCCGTTGAGCCAGAGGACGACATTGTCGAAGCGGAGAAGGGTGGAGAGCAGCCGGCCGTCCGCCTCCGGTGTCGAACCGTGCCGGTGCCGGCGGCTGCTGGTGGGCGCCTGAGACCCGTGATGGGAGACCACCACCACCACCCGGTCCTCGGCCTGGGTGCGCACCGCCCGCCCATCGTGAGCGCGGAACGACGAGTGGGCCTCCATCAGCCGCTCCTCGAGCCAGAGGAACTGGGCGTCGTCCATGCAGAGGTCGGCCGAGCCCGCCGGGCAGGCGGTGTCCAGCACGATCAGGCGGACGGCCGGGGTGTCGTGGACGTAGAAGGCGGTCCGCTCCCGCCGGTTCCGCTCGTCGAAGCCGTGCCGAGCCCCTCCGCCCACCCCGTCGTGGGCGGCGACGAACTCTCCGAGGCTGCAGTGGCGCCGCTCGAGGTCGGGGGTGACATCGACGCACGGACCCTCGAAGAACGCCTCCGCGTGGGTGACGAACGTCTCGTGGGCGGCGCTGCGCTCGAAGCTCGCGGGCAGCGCGACCGGCTTGCGCCCGGCGACCAGCGCGGCCAGCAGCTCCGGCGTCATCACCCCGACGCCCTGGCAGAGCGAGTCGTGGTTGCCGTGGCAGCCGAGCCACGGGAGCCGCAGGCCCGGGGCCTCGAAGGGCCGGAGGGCGCGCTCCAGCAGCCCCGGGAGGAGGGGGAAACCGTGGTCGCGCTGGAAGAGGTCGGCCCGGTCGCCGCGGCCGTCGGGCACCCAGAAGATGTCGTCCGGCCAGGCCGGCGACTGCACCCCCTCGTAGCGCGGGGCCCCCGAGTTGGGCATCACCAGCCCGCCGTCCAGCAGCCGGACGAGGTTGCGGACCTCGTTGTGCTGCCCGTTGTCGATCGCGTCGCCCCCGGTGAGGACCAGCTCCAGGGCGGCGCCGGCGACCGGGCCCGCCAGCCTCTCGTTCAGGGTGCTGGTGAGCGCGCTCAAGGCGTGCGGCGTGAGTGCCTCCTGGGGCCGCTGGACGGGCACCAGCTCGGCGAAGCGCGGATCGCCATACTCCCGGTTGAGGAACTCGAAGCGCGCCGGCGACTTGACGTCGCCGACGTGCAGGTCGGTCATGTGCGCGATGCAGGCGATGGGCCGCCGGCCCCCGGACGGCATTGCGGCCCGGTCCGCACCGAGCAGGTCGGCGCGGACCACGTGATCCTCCCCGGCGCCCTTCGCCAGCGCCCGGTAGGCGGACCGTCGTCCGGCCTTCACGACCTCACCGGCGGCGAGGGTCTCACGGTCGGTCAGCGGCATCGGCGGACCCTCACCGGCGCTCCGGACCGCCGTCGCGGGTGATCAGCACCGGATCCTGACGCAGCGCGATCCGCACCCGCGAACCTCCCGGGTGGGCGGCCGCCTCGGCGGTCGGGATCTGCACCAGCACCTGGGTGTCCCCGAGGTCGACGGTCAGCCGGCTCACCGCGCCGAGGAAGGAGACGGCGATCACGGTCCCCGACAGCGGCCCGTTGGAGCTCTCGGCGGTGGGGGCGAGGGAGACCGCCTCCGGCCGCACCAGGGCGACCGCCGGACCGTCCGGCGTGTCCGGTGCTATGAGGGGCAGGCGGATGCCGCGGACGTCGACTGCCCCGCCGGTCACCATCCCGGGGAGCCGGTTGGTCAGCCCGACGAACTCGGCGACGAAGGGCGTGGCCGGCTGCGAGTAGATGCTGGTGGGCGGGCCCATCTGCTCGAGCCGCCCGGCGCGCATGACCCCCACGCGGTCGGCGATGGCCAGTGCCTCCTCCTGGTCGTGGGTCACGAAGAGGGTGGTGATCCCGACCTCGCGCTGGACCCGGCGGATCTCGTCGCGGAGCTGGCTGCGGACCCGGGCGTCGAGCGCGGAGAGGGGTTCGTCGAGGAGCAGCACCGAGGGTTGGATGGCGAGGGCGCGCGCCAGGGCCACGCGCTGCTGCTGGCCGCCCGAGAGCTGGTGGGCGTACCGGTCGGCCTGGGTGGCCAGTCCGACCAGCTCCAGCATCTCGCCGGCCCGCCGCCGGCGCTCCTCGGCGCCGACCTTGCGCATCCGCAGCCCGAAGGCGACGTTCTCGCGCGCGGTCATGTGCGGGAAGAGCGAGTACGCCTGGAACACCATCCCGGTGTCGCGCCGGTTCGGCGGCAGGTGGGTCACATCCCGGCCGTCGACCACCACCCGCCCCCCGTCGGCGTCCTCCAGCCCCGCGACCAGGCGGAGCGCCGTGGTCTTGCCGCATCCCGAGGGGCCCAGCAGGGCCACCAGCTCGCCGGCCTGGATGGTGAGGCTGAGCCCGTCCAGCGCGACCGTGGAGCCGTACTGCCGGCTCAGCTCCTCGAGACGCACCTCGGCGGCGGTGCGCGTCCCGCCCCGGGCGGCGCCGATCGGCCGGTTGTCGAGGCCGCTCATCTCAGGCCCGCGCCGTGCGCCGGCGGCGTGAGAGGGACCGCGCCAGGAAGGAGAGGACGAGCAGGAAGACGAAGACGAAGACCAGCGAGAGCACGGCCAGGGCGATCGAGACGCTGGCGTTCCCGGTCCCCAGGATGGAGATCGCCACCTGCAGGTTCTCGAAGTTGAGCAGGTTGGCGACGGTGAACTCGCCGAGCACGACGGCCACGCAGAGCAGGCAAGCGTTGGTGACCGCGCTCGACATGTTGGGCACGATCACCCGCCACATCACCGTGCCCCAGCCCGCCCCCAGGCTGCGCGCCGCCTCCGACAGGGTTCGGATGTCGACCGCCGAGAGACCGGCGTCGAGGGCGCGGTACGAGTAGGGGAGGACCAGGATCAGGTAGGCGAACGCCAGGGTGAGGATGGAGTCGCTGACGTTGATCTCGATCCACCGGTAGATGGGTGCGAAGCCGACCACCAGGACGATCGCCGGGATGGTGAGCGGGGTCAGGCAGACCAGCTCGACGGGGCGCACCATCCGGGGGAGACGCAGGCGGACCCAGATCATGGTGGGGAGGAGCAGCGCCAGCATCGCCACCGAGGTGATCACCGCCAGCTCCAGCGACGCCGTGATGGCGTCGACCAGCTCCGGATCGGAGCCGATGCTGGTGAAGGCGCTCAGCGTGCGCGGGCTGCTGATGCCAACCCCCCGGGTGGCGAACTCCACCATGGCGGCGAGCGGCAGGAGGAAGAACAGGCCGAGCACGACGTAGACCCCGGTCTTGAAGACCGTCAGACGCCGGCGGCGGCGGCGGTTCACGGCCGGCGAACCCGCACCACCGTCATCGCGGGAGCCACCGCGCCGAGCGTCGCTGCAGCCACGAGTAACCCACCGTGATCACGGCCACCACCACCACCATGCCGAGGGCCAGCGCGGCGGCCAGGCTCGACTGGTCCAGGCCGACCTCGCTGCTCAGGGCCCGGCTGATCTGCAGCGGCACGATCACCCCGCCGATGTCCAGCAGGGCGGCCGCGGTCGCGTACGCGGAGAAGGCATTGGCGAAGAGCAGCAGCCAGGCGCCGAGGAACGCGGGAAGGAGAAGTGGTCCAGCCACGTGCCGCCAGTAGTGCCAGGTGGCGCCGCCGAGGGTCTCGGTCGCCTCCCGCCACTGCGGGCGGATGCCGTCGAGGGCCGGCATGAAGACGATCACCATGAGCGGGATCTGGAAGTAGGTGTAGATCAGGGTCAGGCCGGTGAGCGAGAAGAGCCACACCCCGTTGGGATAGAAGTCGATGCCGTGCTGGCGCAGCCAGATGACGATGAATCCCTCGGTGCCGATGGTGGCGATGAAGGCGAAGGCGAGGGTGACCCCACCGAACTGGGAGAGCACCCCGCAGAGCGCGGTGACCAGCCGGCGCATCACCCCGTCGGGGGACCCGGTGACCACCGCGTAGGCGAGCACGGCGCCGACCACGGCCCCGACGCTGGCGCTCACCGCCGACAGCACCAGGCTGTTGACGAAGGCGCTGACGATGTACGGCTGGTCCAGCTGGGTCAGGTTGGAGAGGGTCGGTCCGTGGGCGCCGCTGAAGGCCCCCACCGCCACCAGCACGGTGGGCAGGAGCAGGAAGGCCCCGGTGTAGACGAGGAACGGCGCGGCGCCGAGCCAGGTCGAGGAGAGGCGGAGGCGCCCCCCCAGGGGGCGCCTCACCAATCCTGCTTCGGTGCTGGCGACGGACGTCAACTGCCGACGGCCGCGGACCAGTTGCTGGCCAGGTAGCTGGCGGCGGCCGCCGCCTGGCTCTCATCCAGGGTCACCGGGCTCCCGCTGACCGCGGGCAGCGCGGCGGCGTAGGCCTGGTTGAGGGTGCCGCTGGCCTGCATCGCGCTCATCTCGACGGGGCGGGCGCCGCCCTGGAGCCAGAGGTTCTGCCCGGTCGCCGAGTAGAGGTACTCCTCCCACAGCCGGGCGGCCGCCGGGTGGGGTGCGGTCTTGGTGATGGCCTGGGCGTAGTAGCCACCCAGCACGGCGTTGGAGGGCACGAACACCTTCCAGCTGGGGAGGTTCACAACGCTCGCCGAGTTGAGGTAGTCCCAGTCGAAGACGACCGGGGTGGTTCCGTTGTCGATGGTCGCCGCGGTGGCCGTGACCGGGACGAAGTTGCCGTCGGCGTTCAGCTGCTTGAAGAAGCTGACGCCGGGTGCGATGTTGCTGATCGACCCGCCGTTGGCGAGCGACGCGAGCATCACTCCGTTGAGCGCCGCGTTGGCCTCGGTCGGGTCGCCGTCGAGTGCCACTGCGCTCCTGAAGGCGGGGGTGAGCAGATCGGAGACCGACGTCACCGAGTACTTGCTGGAGTCGTAGCCGATCGACATGTAGCCGCCGTAGTCCTGGTACCAGAGGCCGCCGGCGTCCTTCTGATCGGTCGGGATGCTCGACCACTCCGCGACCTTGTAGGGAGCGAAGAGATCGGTGTTCGCCCAGGCCACCGCCATCCCGATGTCGAGCACGTCGGGCGCGTTGCTGGTGCCGGCCTCGGACTTGACGGCGTTGACCTCATCCTGGCTGCTGCCCTGCGGATTGGCCTGGTTGACCTTGATGCCGTACTTGGCCTCGAAGTCCTTGATGATGGTGCCGTAGTTGGCCCAGTTGAGGGGTAGCGCGATGACGTTGAGCTGGCCCTCCGCCTTGGCCGCGCTCACCAGCGCGCTCATCCCACCGTTCGCGGATGCGGAGGTCGCGGTCGACCACGAGGCGCCGCCCGAGGACGTGGATCCGCACCCGGCGACCACCGCCAGGGCGGCCACGCCGAGCGCGACCCGTGTCCATCTTGCTGCCGTCCTGTTCATCTGTCTCCTTCCCCTTTGCCGACGCTTGGTCATTCCCTCGGGATCATGGGGGGCGGCGTTTCGGCTCCGCAAGCTCGGAGAAGCGTTGCAGGGCAACGCTATCCAGGTCTTCGCCAGCCGTTAGCGGTTTGACAATCAGCGGCTGCCGCGGGGACGGCAGCGGCGGGGATGGGGCCCCCCGGCGCAGCCGCCGCCGGCCGGCGCGGGGTGCGCGCGGGATGCCGGCGAGCCTGCACCCGGTCCAAGGCCCCGGCGGTGGTGGCTACCTTGGGCTCTGTTCAGGCGGGCAGGGGGACGCGACGATGGGGGCCGAGGAACCTCCCCGTGCGCAGTCGTCGCCCCCGCCTTCCGCGACCGGGAGTCGGCCGAGATGCCGGGCCATGGGATCGGGCTCGCACCGGCCGCGTCCGATCGCCCGGCCTCGGCTCCGGGGGCCGGTGCCCGGGGCCCGGATGGTGAGCTGATCGATTGCTTGACGCATATACTATCTTGGTCAGATTATTTCGAGCCGGGTGGCTCTCTCTCGAACCAGGAGGCCGAAGAGCGTGCTGAGCAGCGGCGCAGACGGGCCGGGCGCGGCTCCCTCCGGCGGCGCCTCCGAGGTCCGCTCCCTGGCCGAGGCCCTCCGGCTGGCGATGATCCATCTGAGCCGCCAGGTCCGCCGCCATGACCCCGCCGAGCTGAGCATCGCCCAGGTTTCGGGACTCGCCAGCGTGGTGCACCAGGGCCCGCTCGGAGTGGGGCGCCTCGCCGAGCTGGAGAGCCTGCCCTCCTCGGCCGCCACCCGCCTCACCGACAAGCTCGAGGCGGCCGGGCTGGTGGTCCGCCGGGCGACGCCCGGGGACCGGCGCGGCGTCCAGGTGGCCGCCACCGAGGCGGGCCTCGCGCTGCTCGCCCGCTACGCCCAGGCCGGCAACGCCTGGCTGGCCGACCGCCTCGTGCTGCTCACCGAGCCCGACCGCAGGGTGCTCGACCGCGCGGTGGTCGTGCTCCGCTCCCTCGCATCCGATCACCCCGGCGAAGCTCCCACCGCGGGAGGGCGACCGCACCCAACGGAGGAATTGAAGGCATGATCGACGCAGCTCCCACCGGCACTCCGAGGGTCGGGCCCCACTACAAGTGGGTGGTCCTCTCCAACACCACGGTCGGAGTGCTGCTGTCGTCGATGACCGGCACCAGCCTGATCATCGCGCTGCCCGTCATCTTCCGCGGCATCCAGCTGAACCCGCTGGTCCCGGCGAATTCGTCGTACCTGCTCTGGATCATGATGGGTTACATGCTGGTCTCGGCCTCGGTCGTGGTGACCGTCGGCCGGATCGGCGACATCTTCGGTCGGGTGAGGATGTACAACCTCGGCTTCGCCTGGTTCACGATCAGCGCGGTGCTGCTCTCCCTGGTGTGGAGCACCGGTGCCAATGGAGCCCTGGAGCTGGTGATCCTGCGCATGGTGCAGGCCGTCGGCGGCGCTCTGCTGATGGCCAACTCCGCGGCCATCATCACCGACGCCTTCCCCTCGGATCAGCTCGGCTTCGCGCTCGGGATCAACATGGTGGCGGCCATCGTCGGCTCCTTCCTCGGGATCGTCGTCGGCGGTCTGCTCTCCCAGCTCGGGTGGCGCTGGGTGTTCCTGGCCAACGTCCCGATCGGGGTCTTCGGGACCGTGTGGGCCTACATGAAGCTCAAGGACATCGGCGTTCGCATCAAGGCGCGGATCGACTGGGCCGGCAACCTCGCCTTCGCCGGTGGCCTGGCCATGCTCCTGATCGGCGTGACCTACGGCATCGAGCCCTACGGCACCTCTCAGTCGGGCTGGGGCAACCCCTTCGTTCTCGCGATGATGGCGGGAGGTGTGGCCCTGCTCGCCGGCTTCGTCGTCATCGAGATGCACGTCAAGGACCCGATGTTCCGGCTCTCGCTCTTCCGCATCCGGGCGTTCGCCTTCGGCAACCTCGCCGGCTTCCTGGGATCGATCGGCCGCGGCGGCCTCATGTTCATGCTGATGATCTGGTTCCAGGGGATCTGGCTCCCCCAGCACGGGTACAGCTTCGGCGACACCCCGCTCTGGGCGGGCATCTACATGATCCCCTTCACGCTCGGGTTCGTCATCGCCGGACCCATCTCCGGCAAGCTCTCGGATCGCTACGGGGCGCGCCCCTTCGCGACCGGCGGGATGCTGCTGGCGGCGGCCACCTACGCGCTGATGATGACCTTCCCCGCCAACTTCAACTACTGGCCGTTCGGCGCGGTGATGCTCGTCTCCGGGATCGCGGGCGGCCTCTTCGCAGCCCCCAACACGTCGTCGATCATGAACTCGGTCCCGGCCCGGCATCGCGGAGCGGCGTCGGGGATGAGGGTCACCTTCCAGACCACCGGGATGCCGCTCTCCATGGGGCTCTTCTTCACCCTCCTGGTGGGCGGGCTCAACGCCAAGGTTCCCGCCGCGATGCTCCACGGGCTGACCGCCAACGGGATCCCGGGGCCGACCGCGACGGCGCTCTCCCACGTGCCGCCCCTCGGCTACGTCTTCGCCGCGTTCCTCGGCTACAACCCGCTCAAGACCCTGCTCGGGCCGAGCGTGCTCGCCCACCTCTCCGCCGCCCAGGCGGCGCACCTCACCAGCCGGGCGTTCTTCCCCCAGCTGATCGGCCCGGCCTTCGTGGGCAGCCTTGGGATCATCCTCGGATTCGCCGTCTTCATGAGCCTGGTGGCCGCCATCGCCTCCGCCTTCCGGGGTGCCAAGTTCGTCCACGTGGACGAGGAGTCGAAGGCTCAGCGGCACGTGGCCCGGGGGATGAGGCACGCGCCGATCGGGAAGTAGCGGCGGAACGGGGGTGACGGCGATGCGCACCGTTGCCGGGATGGGCCATGGCAGCCGCTGAGCTCCGGGCTCCGATCCCCAAGGCCGAGCTGCACCTCCACATCGAGGGCACGCTCGAGCCGGAGCTCGCCTTCGAGATCGCGGCGCGCAACCGGGCCTCCCTCCCCTGCGCGGACGCCGCCGAGCTGCGGCGCCGCTACCGGTTCCACAACCTCCAGTCCTTCCTCGACGTCTATTACGCGACCATGTCGGTGCTGCGCACCGAGCAGGACTTCGCGGACCTGGCCACCGCCTACCTGGTGCGCGCCCGCTCCCAGGGCGTCCGCCACGCGGAGATCTTCTTCGACCCCCAGGCGCACTCCGAGCGGGGCGTCGGGATGGCGACCGTGGTGGAGGGTCTCTGGTCGGTGCTCGGCGGCAGCGAGCAGCGCTATGGCATCTCGACCGCGCTGATCGCCTGCTTCCTGAGGGATCGGAGCGCCGAGGCGGCGATGGAGGCGCTGGTCGCGGCGCTGCCCTTCGGGGACCGGATCGTCGCGGTGGGGCTGGACTCCGCCGAGGTCGGCCACCCCCCCTCGAAGTTCGTCGACGTCTTCGATCGGGCCCGCGCCGAGGGCTTCCGGTGCGTCGCCCACGCAGGTGAGGAGGGACCGGCCGGCTACATCTGGGAGGCCCTCGACGTGCTCAGGGCCGCCCGCATCGACCACGGGATCCGCTGCCTGGACGACCCGGCACTGGTCGCCCGGCTGCGCGACCAGCAGGTGCCGCTCACCGTCTGCCCGCTCTCCAACGTCCGGCTGGCCGCCGTCGACCGGATCGAGCACCACCCTCTGCCCGGGATGATCGAGGCCGGGCTGGTGGTCACCCTCAACTCCGACGACCCCGCCTACTTCGGCGGCTACATCGACGACAACTACCGGCTCGTCCGGGACCGGCTCGGCATCGATGACCGGCAGCTGGTGAGGCTGGCTGAGAACTCCTTCCGGGCCTCCTTCCTCGCCCCGGCGGCGCGGGACCGCCACCTCGCGGAGCTGGCCGGGCTCTCCTCCACCCTCTCCTGACTCCCCGCGTGGGCCGGCATCGCCGGGCCGGGAATGCCCGGGCCACCGCGGGCGACGGGAGGGGACGTCGGCGTCAGGTCACACCCGTCACGACCCGATCACGCCTCGACGCATTCCTGGCGACGACGCGAATGACCCGCTCGGAGCGCCGATAGACTGGCGCCGTGAGCAGTGTCACCGCCGAAGCGACCCAGGGAGCCGACCTTCTCGAGTGGGCGGACTCGGAGTGCCACGCGATCGCAACCTCGACCGCGGAGACCCTCGCGACCCGCATGTGGCGGGTCCGCATGTCGCTGGAGGCGCGCCGCCGCCATGAGCCGGACCCGGTCGCCCGGCAGCGCCTCTCGGAGAGGATCGCGGCCCTCCAGGAGGCCGAGGCGGATCTCACCTCGGTCTCCGCGATCCTCGCCACCATGGGCGGCCCGATCACCTGGCGGGACACGTCCCGGCGCGTGGGCGAGCCCGCCTTCTGACCCGGGGCCGCGTGCCCACCACCGATCGCTCTGAGGCGGAGGCCTAGCCGGCCAGCGGGCGGCTGAGCAGGTCGCGCATCAGCGCGGCGAGCAGCGCGGCGCGCTCCGGCATCGTCTCGACCTCGACCCACTCCCCCTCGGCGTGGGCGTTGCCGCCCACCGCGCCGAGCCCGTCGAGGGTCGGGATGCCGAGCGCGGCGGTGAGCTGGCCGTCCGATCCCCCGGGGGCGAGCGCCCCCCGGAGCGGGGGCAGCCCCAGGGTCGCCGCCGCCGCCTGCGCCCTCTCGAAGAGGGCGGTCGAGATCTCGCGGGTCATCGGCAGCCGCTCGATCCCGCCGCTCACCGTCACCACCGTCCCCTCCAGGTGCGGCCGCAGCGCGAGCATCGCGTCCCGGACCCTCTCCAGCTCGGCGACCGTCGCCGCCCGCGAATCGACCCGGAGCTCGGCCTGGGCCGGCACGGTGTTGGCGGTGGTCCCGGCGAGGGCCAGGGTGGGGGTGACGGTGGTCCCGGCCGCGGGATCGGCGAGACCGGCGACATCCTGGATCTGGCTCGCCATCTCCAGGGTCGCGTTGGCGCCGCGGGCGGGCTCCGACGCGTGGGCGGCACGGCCGGCGATCCGCACGGTGTACTGGGCCGTGCCCTTGCGGGCGACCTTGAGCGCACCCTCATAGGCGCCCTCCAGGACCAGGGCCGCCTCCAGCCCGGTCGCGGACTCCTCGATGAGGTGTCGGGAGCTGGGCGAGCCCACCTCCTCGTCGGTGGTGACGAGCAACCTGACGTCCCCGGGGGACCCCATCGTGGAGAGGGCGAAGAGTGCCTGGACCAGCCCCGCCTTCATGTCCACGACCCCCGGCCCGGTGGCTCGGCCGCCCTCGATCCGGAAGGGCCAGCGCTCCAGCGTGCCGTGCGGCCAGACGGTGTCGAGATGGCAGAGGAGGAGCAGCCGCGGCCGTCCCGAGTCCCAAAGGAGGTGGGCACTGCCGCCGGCCTCGACCAGCCGCCCCCGGCGCCCCGCCAGACGCTCGAGCATCGCATCGACGGCGTCGAGCGCCGCCCTCAGCAGGGTCGGCTCGCCGCTCGGCGATTCCCGGTTCACCAGCGCCTCCAGGCAGTCGAGCATCTCCGCCTGGCGGCCACGCAGGCCGTCGAGGAGCGCCTGGAGGGGGACGCCGGGCGAGCTCTCGGTCACGCCGGCCAGTCTGAGCCAGCCGGGCCGAAGACGTACCACCCCGGAGCCACCGCGGCGAGCGGCCGCAGACCCCGGGCGAAGAGCGAGGTCATCGCCTCGCGCAGGGCGCGACGCCAGGCGCCGGCGAGCTCCGCGTCCCGGCTGCGCAGGGCGCCGATGTCAGCCGGGATGCGCAGCAGCGCGCGCTCCGAGCCCGCCCCCGCGACCTCCGCCGCCGCGCCGGGCGCCGCCGGCGCGGGCCGTCCGCCGGCGTCGATGTCGAGGATCACCGGGTCGCCGCTCTCGCGGAGGGCGTCGATGACGGGAGGGCGCAGCCGCCCGGAGAGGGACCGGGCGGCGCGGGGCCCGGCGAGCCTCCAGACCGCGAACAGCCGGTCCGTCGCGTCGTCGCGGTTGACCTCGTCGCGGAGCGGTCCGTAGAAGTCCACCAGGTACTCGTCGGCGTCCGCTCCCAGCTTGGTGAGGTTGAAATGGGCGTTGCGCGCGACCAGCGGATCGAAGGTCCAGGTGATCTCATCGATGCCGGCGGCCAGGGCCCAGGCCCGCTGGTGGAGCTTGAGGGCGTGGCCCGCGCCGCGCAGCTGGAGGTCGGGGAGGATCCCGGTGATGTGCGAGTGGAGGCTGGGCCGCCCGTCGTTCAGGCCCCGAAAGGCGACGCTCGCACCCACCATCCGCCCGTCTGCCCACGCCGCCAGGATGCAGCTGCCGCTGTGGTCGAGCGCGCGCAGCAGGTCGACGGTGATCGCACCCCCCGGCCGGTGCCAGATGGCGTCGATCACCCGGGTCAGCTCGTGGAGCTGGTCGATCTCGTGGACCTCCCCGACCACCACCCCGGCGGTCTGAGCGGCGGCACCCGCCAGGCGCCCCGCGGCGTCCGGGAGGGAGCCGGGGCCGTCGGTCACGACGCTCCCCGCCGGACCACGGTCCGCCGCGTGGTCAGGCTGTCGACCACGTCCCGCCTCACCTCCACCCCCAGTCCCGGCCCGGTGGGGACCCGCAGCCGGCCGTTCTCGAGGACGAAGGGCGGGGTGATGTCCTGGTGGAAGTAGCGGTCCGAGGCGGAGGTGTCGCCGGGGAGGGTGAAGTCGGGGAGGGCGGCGAGCGCGAGGTTGGCTGCGCGCCCGATTCCGTCTCCAGCATGCCTCCGCACCAGACGGGCACTCCCCGGGCGGCGCAGACGTCGTGGACCTGCCGGGCCGCCAGATACCCCCCCACCCGGCCCGGCTTGATGTTGACGATGCTGCACGCCCCCAGCTCGATCGCCTCCGCCGCCACCGCGGCAGAGGTGATCGACTCGTCGAGGCAGATGGGGGTGGTCAGCCGCCGGGCCAGCTTGGCGTGACCCAGCAGCTCCTCCTCCGGGAGGGGCTGCTCGATGAGCACCAGATGGAATTCGTCGAGCCGGGCGAGGTGCTCCGCGTCATCGAGGGTGTAGGCGGCGTTGGCGTCGACCTGGAGGAGGACCTCCGGTCCGCACCGCTCGCGCACCGCTCGCACCCGCTCGACGTCGAGGCCTGGCTCGATCTTGAGCTTGATCCGGCGGTACCCCTGGTTCAGGTAGCCGGCGACGGTCTCCAGCAGCTCATCGGTGGTGGGGGCGATGCCCACCGAGACGCCGCAGTCCACCTCGCCGCGCACGGCCCCGAGGTGCTCGGCGAGGGATCGGCCCGCCGCCCGGAGCTCGAGGTCCAGCCATGCCATCTCCAGCGCGGCCTTGGCCATCCGGTGCCCGCGGACCGGGGCCAGCGCGCCCTCCAGATCGGCGGCGCCGATCCGCTCGCGGGCCAGGATGCGGGGAAGGAGGTGGTGCTCCACCACCTGCTGGGCGCCCTCGGTGTACTCGGACGAGTAGCCGGGCTCCTGCATGGCAACGCACTCGCCCCACCCCTCGCCGGCGTCACCGAGGAGATGGACCAGGAGCACGTCGCGCTCCGTCTGCACCCCGAAGGAGGTGCGGAATGGCGCCACCAGCGGCATGGAGATGCGGATCAGCTCGACGGCCTCGACGCGCGGCACCGGCTGGGCGCCTCCACCGGCCGGGGCCGGGAAGACGGGGGTTGCGGGCTGGCTCATCGCGCCGCGAGTCTATCCGCGTCGCCGCTGGCCGGGCGGCCGCAGCCGCCGCGGGCCGCCGCGCACCTCCTCGCGGTGGCGGGCCGGTGGCGAGCCCCGTCCCCGATCCCGCCGGAGGCGGGTGCGTTGGGTTCTCCTCAGCGGTGGGACGCATCCTCCAAGCCCAGCCGGTCCGGGAACTCGAGCTGGAACGTCGAGTGCTCGATGTCGAAGTGACCGGCGAGGCAGTGGGAGAGGGACTCCAGCACCGCGGCCTGATCCGTCTCCGAGCGGAGGACGACATGCGCCGACACCACGTTCACGCCGGAGGTGATGGTCCAGGCGTGGAGGTCGTGGACGCTCGCCACCCCTGCGGCCTCCAGGATGTGGGCGCGAACGTCGTCGAGGTCCACACCCTTCGGGGTCGCCTCCAGAAGGACGTCGGTGGCGTCGCGAAGGAGGCGCCAGGTTCGCGGCAGGATGAGCAGGGCGATGACCATCGAGGCCACGGCATCGGCCCTCTCCCAACCGGTGAGCACGATCACCGCGGCGGCAACGATCACCGCCGCCGATCCGGCGAGGTCGCCCATGACCTCGAGGTACGCCGCCCGCAGGTTGAGGCTGCGCGACTGCGCGTCGCTCAGCAGCCACAGCGAGAGGGAGTTGATCACCATGCCGGCGGCGGCCACCGCGAGCATCACCTCTGAGGTGACCTGCGGTGGCGCCCAGATCCGCACCCAGGCCTCGACGAGGATGAAGACCGCGACGCCGAACCACGCCACCGCGTTGACCGCGGCTGCCAGGATCTCGAGACGGAGGTAGCCGAAGGTGCGCTCGGTGCTCGCCGGTCGCGAGCCGATCCAGATGGTGAACAGCGCGAGGCCGATGCCGCCGGCGTCGGTGAGGACGTGGGCGGCGTCGGCGAGCAGGGCAAGGCTGTGGGAGACCACCCCGCCGGCGATCTCGATCCCGAGGATCACGAGCGACAGGCAGAGGACCCAGGCCAGGCGCCCGACATTGGATCGAGCCGCTGAGCGGGCGTGGGGCACGTTCGAAGCTTACCCCCGGTTTCGGATGCGCCCGGAGGCGGCCGGCCGGCCTTCAACGCGGGGAGGCCCCCGTCCGGGCGGATGTCACGGGCTCATATCCAGCCGCCGTTGCGACGGAACGGTCGATCGCCGCCGGATCAGCCGGGCCCGTCTCCCGCCGACCTCCGCGCCCAGGCCGCGCACTCGCCGGCGAGCTGGTCCAGGCCGACGGGCCCGAGGTCGAGCGCGGCGGAGTGGAAGGCCTTCACCGTGAAGCCTGGTCCGAGCAGCCGCCGCGCGTCGTCGCGAGCCGCGAGCCAGGCGCGCTCCCCGACCTTGTAGCTGATGGCCTGACCCGGACGGCCGAGGTAGCGGTCGAGCTCGCTGGCCAGGAAGCTGCGTGGGTAACAGGCCCGGCTGTAGAGGAACTCCTCGCCGAGCTCCGGGGTCCACGCCTCACCGCCATGGAAGGCTTCGCCGGCGGGGATGGGGAGCTCGAGGTGCATGCCGATGTCGACGACCACGCGGACGGCCCGCAGCAGCTGCCCGCGGAGGAAGCCGAGCCGGTGCTCGGGCGTGGCGAGGTAGCCGAGCTCGTCCATCAGCCGCTCCGCGTACAGGGCCCACCCCTCGCCGTGGCCGCTCATCCAGACCGTGCGCTGGAACCGCGTCAGCTCGTCCTTCAGGTAGCGGACCTGGCCGATCTGAAGATGGTGGCCGGGGACCCCCTCGTGGTAACAGGTGGAGATCTCACCCCAGAGCGCGAAGTCGGTCCTGCCCTGGGTCGGATACCAGGTGTGGCCAGGCTGGCTGAAGTCCTCCGACGGACCGGTGTAGTAGGGCGCCGCGGCACCCCCGGGCGGGGCGATCATCGCCTCGACTCGCCGCACCGGTGCCGGGATGTCGAAGTGGAGCCCGTCGAGCGCGGCGATGGTCCGGTCCATGAGCTCCTGGAGGAACTCGCGCAGCGCATCCTCCCCGTGCACGGCCCGGGCCGGGTCCGACTCGAGCAGGTCGACCACCTCCGCCAGGGACGCGCCGGGCACGATGCGGGTGGCCTCCTCGGCCATCGCCCGCTCGATGCGGCGCAGCTCCTCCCAGCCCCAGGCATAGGTCTCCGGAAGGTCGAGGCTCGCGCCGAGATGCTGGCGGGCGGAGACGGCGTAGCGATCCGGACCGACGGGGTCGCGCTCCGCGGCCACCACCGCGAGCTGGTCGCGGAGCCAGTCGCTGGCGGTGGCGTAGGCCTGGCCGGCGAGCTCCGCCGCCCCATCCAGGCGCCGTCGCAGGGCGCCGTCAGCCCCCGGGTACTTCGCCACCAGCTCGGCGAAGAAGGATGGACGGCCCCGCCGGCCGGCCCAGATGAACCCCTGCTCGGCGCACGCGAGCACCTGGCGCCGGGCCGGCGGCAGACCGCGCTGCGTCGACACGTCGAGCGATGCGCGCAGTCCCAGGAGGCTCCCGGGCAGGCGCTCCAGACGCGTGGCGATGGTCTCCCAGTCACCCTCTGTGATCCGGGGCATGAGATCGAAGACCTGCCGGATCGACTGCCACGGGCTGCCCAAGACGCAGAGGGTTCGCTGGGTCTCGCCCGAGTCGTCGAGCGCCAGCCTGGACCCCAGCCACTCGCCGAGCACCCCCGCGGTCACCCCGTCGCGGTCGCCCTCGACCCGCAGCGTCCGCAGCTCGCGGAGCGTCGATCGGTCCAGGTCGGTGCGGGACGTCACGCCGTCGGGCGAGTGGTCGGTCAGCTCGGCGTCGTGGCCGAGCACGCCGCGCTGCGTGGCCATCTCCGGGTCGAGGGCCATGAGGCGATCGATGTATCGGTCGCTCAGCTCGCGGATCGGGCTGCCCACCGTTCAAGGGTACGCCGGCCGCGCTGCCCTCCTCGGGCCGCGGGGTTGATATAGACAGACCTGTCTGTTTACCATCGCCTGACCCACCCTCTCGAGGAGACCCGCACCATGAGGATCGCCATCCTGGGCACAGGCATCGTCGGCCAGACCCTGGCCGGCCGGCTGGACGGACTCGGCCACGAGGTGACCCTCGGCACCCGTGACCCGGAGGCGACCCGCGCTCGCGCCACCCCCGGTCAGTCGGGCACGCCGGCTTTCAGCGAGTGGCACGCGCAGCATCCGGGGGTGCGGCTCGCGACCTTCGCGGCGGCCGCCGGGCCCGCCGACCTCATCATCAACGCGACCGCCGGAGGAGCGTCGCTCGGCGCTCTGACGGCGGCCGGCGCCGAGAATCTCGAGGGCAAGGTCATCCTCGACCTGGCCAACACGCTGGACTTCTCACGGGGCTTCCCGCCGTCGCTCTCGGTCGCCAACACCGACAGTCTGGCCGAGCAGATCCAGCGGGCCCATCCCGCGGCGAGGGTCGTCAAGTCGTTGAACACCATGAACTGCGCGGTGATGGTGAATCCGGCCGGCGTCCCCGGTGACCACCTGGTGTTCGTCTGCGGCGACGACGCCGCGGCCAAGGCGACCGTCGAAGGGCTGCTTCGCCAGCTGGGCTGGGCCCAGGACGCCATCTTCGATCTGGGCGGGTTGGCGGCGGCCCGCGGCACGGAGATGATCCTCCCGCTGTGGCTCTCCATCATGCAGAAGCTGGGCAACGCGGACTTCAACTTCGCGATCGCCCGAGCCTGAACGGGTTTGGAGCTGCCGGTATGGCTCCGGTCACCACCCGCCGGTTGCCCGCGACCCCCTCCGGCGGCGTGCCCGTCGCCTCTCCCGCCGGGGCGAGGGAGCGCATCCTTCGCACCGCGTTCCGCCTCTTCTACGCCCACGGCGTGCGGGGTGTCGGGGTCGACACCATCATCGCGGAGTCCGGGGTGGCGAAGGCCACCTTCTACCGGCATTTCCCCAGCAAGGACGACCTCGCGGTTGCCTACCTGAGCCGCGTCGACGCGCTCTGGCGAGGACGGCTGGAGGCCGCGGCGGGAGCCGCCGGCGCCGATCCGCGCGCCCAGCTGGTGGGCATGTTCGACGCCCTGGTCGAGGTCTGCCATGAGCGCGACTATCACGGCTGCGCCTTCATCAACACCGCGGCCGAATCGGTGATCGGCAGCGCCGTCCATGCCCGCACCGTCGAGCACAAGGCGACCGTGCGGGCATGGGTCCGCGACACCGCCGCGCGAGCCGGCGCCGGTGATCCCGACGCGCTGGCAAGAGCCCTCACCCTGCTCCTCGACGGTGCGCTCGCCGAGGGTGTGCTCGCCGCCGAACCGTCGGCGGCCCAGGCCGCCAGGGTCACCGCCGCTGAGCTGGTCGACCTTCACTGCCGGGGCGGATTGCCCACCGCCTGAGCAGCCGGTCGCGGGCCGACGGCCCGGGGTCGCGTGTGGGTTGCCCGCCGACTCCCGGGCCGCGCCGGTCGGCACCGACCCGGTTGTCGACACGCCGATGGAGGGGGGTCAGAATGGCGTCCGTGGCCAAGAAGGAAGCGTCCGCGGCCAAGAGCGCAGCGTCCGTGGCCAAGAGCGCCGCGTCCGTGGGCAAGAGCGCCGCGTCCGTGGCCAAGAAGGACGCGTCCACAGCCAAGAGCGCAGCGTCCGTGGCCAGGAAGGCAGCGTCCGGGGACGGGGCTGCCGCCGGCCTCTCCACCAAGGTGTACGAGAAGGAGCTTCGGCGGCTGCAGGTGGAGCTGGTCAAGCTCCAGGAGTGGGTGCGGGCGAGCGGCGCGCGCGTGGCCGTGATCTTCGAGGGTCGCGACGGCGCGGGCAAGGGCGGCACCATCAGCCGCATCACCCAGTACCTGAACCCGAGGGTGGTCAGGGTGGCGGCACTGCCGGCGCCGTCCGACCGCGAGCGCTCGCAGTGGTACTTCCAGCGCTACGTGGGCCAACTGCCCTCCGCCGGCGAGATGGTCCTCTTCGACCGTTCCTGGTACAACCGGGCCGGCGTCGAGTATGTGATGGGCTTCTGCACCCCCGCTGAGCACCGTCTGTTCCTGCAGCAGTGTCCGATCTTCGAGAGGCTGCTGATCTCTTCGGGGATCATCCTCATCAAGTACTGGTTCTCGGTGAGCGATCAGGAGCAGGAGCGACGCTTCCAGCTCCGTCTCAGCGACCCCCTCAAGCAGTGGAAGCTGAGCCAGATGGACCTGGAGTCGCGATCGCGGTGGGTGGAGTACTCGCGCGCCAAGGACATCATGTTCGCCCACACCGACACGCGCGAGTCGCCGTGGTTCGTGGTGGAGGCCGACGACAAGCAGCGGGCCCGCGTGAACTGCCTCTCCCACCTGCTCTCCCAGGTGCCCTACAAGGACGTCCTGCAAACCCCGATCAAGCTGCCCCCGCGCCAGTCGGACGATGGCTACATCCGCCCGAGCCGGGATACCTACACCTACGTGCCCGACCACAGCGCGGAGCTCGCAGGACCGGCATCAGAGCTGTAAGCTCACCACCCGATGTCCACCTTCATCCAGCTCACCTCCGACGGCAATGGCAACCTGCTCTGGCTGAATTGGCATCGGATCGTCTACATGTATCCGGACGACGTCGAGGACAACCGGGTGACCCGGCGCGTGACCGTGCTGGTGCTCCAGGACCTTGCCGACGACCTCTGGGTCCAGGAGACACCGGAGCAGATCGCCGCCATGGTGGATTCCGGCGC
>Ga0187867_10000081_pt1 | contig 84350 bp, 71 predicted proteins | sample June2016WEW_13_1_FD_132976 | JGI IMG/M metagenome (GOLD analysis project Ga0187867, IMG submission 132976) | Peatland microbial communities from SPRUCE experiment site at the Marcell Experimental Forest, Minnesota, USA - June2016WEW_13_10 | ecosystem: Environmental > Terrestrial > Soil >...
GTCCGCTTCACAGCGGTCGGCGTGGTCACACCGGACCCGGCCAGCGTCGAAAGCGTCCTGGCCTGGGCCAGCCGGTTACAGGATCGCGTCGAATACGTCGTCGTTGAAAACGCAACCAGCGCCTTGGCGGATTTCACGTACTGGCGGTCTACCGAACAGGCGAGTCGTTTCCGCGAAGCCTTTTCGCCGGAAATCTTGCAGATGGAATTCAGGCTCGCTGAACTTGAAAATCCAGTCCGGCAACACGGAATACAACTGGGACAGGTTGCCGACCGCAAGGCCGATATTGACGAACTGAAACGGGCGTCCCTTGTTATGCGTGCGCAGAGTTACCGGCGGCGGCTCTTCTCTGAATTCGACCGTGCAAGGCAGGTGTTCTTGCCATGAGTACGGCTCCGGTCACTTCCCAACTCGCAACTGTCACGGCGGGAGAGCCGACGCTCTTCGACTCTCTCGCCCGCCTGGTGCCGGAAGAGTTGCAGGCCGAGTATTATCGCGTTCTTGCGCATACCCGGACGCTCAGCCCGGACGATGAAATGCTGCGCATTCTCGAAGCGATGGGCATTCTGGCCCTGCTCACCCGCCACACGCCCAAGGATATTGCCGATGAGCGCGAACGCTTTCAGGAGTTGCTTGAACTTCATCGGAAAACTTCAGCGGAGACGCAGCAGAAAACGCTCGCCTATGTCCGCGAGTTGGAAGCGCGCATCGCCAAGTTGCCGGATGAGGTCGAGTCTGGCCTTGCGCCGGAACACATCGCAAAGATGCTGGGGGAGAGTCTCCGCCAGTATTTCCTCCAGTCTGGCATTACGGAATCTGCGCAGGGGTTACAGGCCACGGGCGCGGCGATGACGAGCGCGCAAAAGGAACTTTCCACTGTCCTGCGGAGGTTATCGGATTCGCAAAGCGGCATCGCTGCCCAGGTCGAATATGCCAACAACCGTCTGACCTATTCCCTCGAAAGTCGGGCCAAGACGATTGATGCTCTCCTACATGAACTGAAGGGCGATTTGCTGCGCATCTGGATTCCTCTTGCCTGCGGCGCAACCCTTCTTGTCGGTATGTTCTGCGGAATGGAGATTCAGGGTTGCCGGGATTCGCCTTCCGAGGCAGCCACAGCGCCGACGCCGGCCACGGTGCAACCTACTCCAACGCTGCAACCGAACCAAAGCGGCAGTTCTGGCGGCAACTCACAGAAACCGCACCATTTCCAGCACGGCGCTAAGCCCGACGCTGGACAGGGGCGGTAGAACCGGGTAATGGCGATGACGGGCGGCTATCTGGAAGGAAATGAATGACTTTATAGGCATTCAAACGCTTTCCGTTCCGGCTGACCGCGAAGGCAAAATACAGTCTTTTCCAATCCAGGAATGAGCCTGAAGGGCCTGTGTAGGTTGGGCAGCTTCGGAAGGCTCCTTTTGGAGATTTTTTCATACTTTGCTCGTCGTAGCCGCGGCGGTGGGAATGTGGGAATCGGTTTTATCGATTTCCAAGGTTTGTGGGAAGGGCGGAACCGGTACTGATGTTCGTAAAGCAACCGCTCCACCCATTTGTAGAGCTCCAGGCGGCTTGAACCGACAAACCGCACACTCTCCGAGGCAGAAAGAAATGCCTCGATCTCAATCAAACTCAACTTCTCCGCACCAAGCACGCTGATCATTCATCTTCAGCTTGCCCTGCTCAGACTCCTTCAGGCTCATCTTGTATTGGAAGAGAGTTCGATTTGACATCGACTCGAATCCGTGCGAAACTTGGGTATCCGTGCAAGTGCGTGCGGAGCTGTTCGTTCTCAACGAGACACAACATTGATTTCCAACCTTCATTTCGTTTGTCGCACCCTCTGTTGTCGCTGACCCTCTCAGTGGCTCTATGACTTGTACGTGCGCGGGCGAGATTGCATCCTGACAATCGAATTCTTGGCTGAACAGAAGCAATTCCTCTGCGCATGGACTCCATCCATTTGTATCTATCCGCTTTATGGAGCAGTTCATGATGAATCGAAGGAGTTTTCTTTTTTCCGCCGCGGTTGCCGCCGGCGCCGCGGTGGCGCAGCCCATCCTTGGACAAGTTGCGGGCCGCAAGCCGCTGACCCGCAAGGAGCGCGTAGACCGCGCACTCGCTGGTCGAGAGGTGGATCGTCCGCCCTTCACGCATTGGCATCACTTCGGTCCGCAAACGCCTGAGGTTCACGCCAAAGCAACCCTCGACTACCACTGGAAATACCGTACGGACATCGTGAAGGTGATGAGCGATTTTCCGTATCCCAAGCCCGAAGGCAACTGGTATGAGCTGAAGGTTCTCGACAACCCCTTCCCCGATCAGATTCGTTCATTGGAGCTGATTCGCGCCGGCTTGAATGGCGACGCCTATATTCTCGAGACCGCCTTCAACCCCTGGCAGGTCGCCGTCAAGTTGTCGTCAAAGGAAGAGGTTCTCCGCTTACAGCAGGAGAATCCTCAGCGGCTGCTCGACGCTCTCGATGTCATCACCCAGTCGAGCATCCATCACGCCAAGCGGGCCTTCGCGGCGGGCGCTTCGGGGATACTCTTCTCGATCGCCAACGCTAAGCGCGAGGAGCTCTCGCCATCCGACTATGCCCGCTTCAGCGCGCCCTTCGACAAGCGCTTCTTTGACGCAACCTCCAGCGCGAAGCTCAGCTTCCTGCATCTTCATTGGGAGAACGAGTACGTCGATCAGTTCGTTGGATTTAAGGCTCCGGTCGTCAACTGGTCGGTGCAGACCAGTGGCGTCCAGGTCAGCACCGTGCGGAGCAAGTTCTCGCAGACCATCGCCACCGGGATCGATGAGGTCAAATACAAAGACCTTTCCCCGGCGCAGATCCGCGAACAGTGGCTGAGCGCCAGCAGCGCAGCGGGAAGCAAATTCATCCTGACCCCCGGCTGCTCGGTCCCCAATGACAGCACCGACGAGGAGTTATCCCGGCTTCCGCTGGTTCTTGGAGCTTGATCCCATGTCCTTCGTTCACATCCAATCCGTTTCTTCAACTTCTGTGCCTGTGCGCTTCGTCCCGCGGAGCGCACGCCTCCTCTGTTGTAGCCCCCAGCGCTAGCTGACGCGCATCCGCGCGCTTAATCTCAAAAACTCTTCATTCAGTAAACCTCGTATGCCGGAGGTGTATCCGGCGTTATTGAAGATCCGCTTGCAGCAGCGGACCTTCCCTCACTTTTTTCATTCTCAGGAGGATTCAAATGATTTCGATTCGCAAGGCCTTCAGCGCCCTCTTTCTGTTCATCTCAGTACCGCTCCTCGCGCAGTCATACCACGGCGAAGTGCGCGGGCTGGTCACCGACCCCGGCAACGCAGTCGTCTCCGGAGCCAAGGTCACCCTCATCGACGAAGCAAGAAAAGTGACTCGCGTCGCCGTCTCGGATGGGGCGGGACTCTACACCTTCAACCAGGTTGACCCGGCCATCTATCGCGTGGTGGTCGAGAGCTCGGGCTTCAAGCGCTTCGAGCGCGGGGGCATCAACGTCGGCACGCAACAGTCCATTACTGTGGACGTGGCGCTCCAATTGGGCGATACCTCGCAAACCGTCGAAGTATCGGCTTCCACGCCGCTGCTCGACACCACCAACGGTTCGACGTCTACGGCATTGGAAGAGCAGAAACTCCTCGATCTGCCAGTCTCCACCAGCGACGGACGAAACCAGTACACCGTCATCAATATCTCACAGAATGTACTGCCCGTAATTAGAGGTTCCGGCTTCATCGACCAGAGCGACACCTCCACCGTGTCCATTGCCGGCAGCCCGGAGTCCACCAATCAATACCTGATCGACGGCGTGCCCATCACCGACACTGTCAACCGGCCCACCATCATTCCCGCTACCGAGGCCACGCAGGAACTTAAGGTCCAGGTAACCACCTATGATGCCGAAGTGGGTAGAACAGGCGGCGGCGTCTATAACACGCTGCTCAAGTCCGGTACCAACATCCTGCACGGCTCGCTCTACGGCGTGACTAGCCAGTCCGTATACAACGCCAACGATTTCTTCGCCAAGCGCGCCGGCGTCCCGCGTCCCGATGCGCCGTTCTACAGCTATGCCGGCTCCATTGGCGGCCCGGTCATTGTTCCTCATCTGTACAACGGAACCAACAAGACCTTCTTCTTCATCGCCGAGGAGGGATTCAGCGAAGCCAACTTCCTGCGGCAAAGTTTCCAGGTGCCGACCGACCTCGAACGCACGGGCGATTTTTCGCAGAGTTATGTTTTGGATGCCTCCGGTAATCAAGTTCCAGTTACCATCTATGACCCGATAACCCGGCAGCCGATCCCCGGAAACAATCTTGCCAACGCCAGCATCCCAGTCAGCACGGTGGGCAAGAACATCGTCAGTTACTTCCCCCACCCCAATGTACAGGGAGTGCCCTCCGGAGCGTACAACTTTAACGCCGCCGTCCCTGGCCCGGCCAATAAAGGCCACGAATTCGTCGGCAAGGTCGATCACCAGTTCTTTAAGTGGTGGACTGCCAACGTCTCCTATCTCCACTACTTCTGCCTGATCCCCTTTGGCAATGCGCTGGGGACTGCGCCCGGATCGGAATCCATCACCTATAACCGGCACGTGGACGCCACTAACCTGAATAACATCTTCACCCTCAACCCCACCACTATCCTCAGCGTCCGCTTCGGATTCAACCGCTTCCCGAACGTCATTCTGCCGCTGAGCACCGGCTTCAGTCCCACTACTCTCGGACTGCCCGCCTATAACTATCAACAGAATTTCTTTCCGCCGGTCGACATTACCAACTTCACCTCTCTGAGCGATTCAACGGCGACCAGGGACTTCTGGTACTCCAGGAACCTGTTTACCCAGATCGCTAAGGAGGCCGACAAGCACAGCATCAAAGCCGGCATCGACTACCGCTCTATCGACCTTTCGTTCACCGACTTCCAACACGCTCCCGGATACTTCAACTTCACCGGCAACTTCACCGAGCAGACTCCCAATACACCCAATAACGGCGCTTCGGGCAGCGCCATCGCCGACCTGCTTCTCGGCCTTCCCACCAGCGGAAACATTGAGCAGTCACGGCGTTTCTACCAGTACGTCAACTACTGGGCCGCCTATGTGGAAGATGAATACCGTATAACACACAGGCTGACCGTCGACCTTGGCTTGCGGTACGAGTACGAAACCGGCCTGAAAGACTCCAACAACAATCTCGTCGTCGGATTCAACCCAACTGTGGCTAGTCCGCTTGCAAAAGTCGTACCTGGAACCGTCGGCGGCTTGGAGTTTGCCGGTACGGGTGGACGCAACGAGACCGGAGAGCTTTCCAAGACCAAGTTCGCTCCCCGCTTGGGATACGCCTACGCATTCGGAGACAAGACTTCGGTGCGCGGCGGTTTTGGCGTCTTCTATTCTCCTTTGCGCTACGACGCCACGGCAGCCCTTCAAACCGGATTCACCACCGAGACGCCGCTCACTTCAAGCAACAATGGCGACTTGACTCCGGCGTCGGGCTTTTCACTCAGCAACCCGTTCCCCGGAGGGCCGCAAGCTCCCACCGGAAATGCCAATGGCTTGCTGACTGGCATTGGCGATCCTATCGCAGCTTATAGCCAGGACATCAAATCTCCGGTCATCTATCAGTTCTCGACTGGCATTCAACGCCAGTTGGCCCACAACACGATTCTTGAAGTGGACTACGTGGGATCGCGCGGCCATCACCTGCTTCCCTCGCCGCAGGGCGGAGGCAGCGCCTCGCCCGCCGGCGGCGGCCGAACCAATATTGACCAGCTCAACCCCTCCTACTATTCTCTCGGCGCGACGGCGCTCAATGCCCCCACCGCCAATCCCTTCTATCAAGCTGGAGGGCCGGGATTGATCGGTCAGGCGCAGGTTCCTTACTACCAGACGCTCCTGCCCTTCCCACAATTCGCCTCCGTCAACGTAATCACTACCGACAGCGCATCCAGCTATAACTCGATTGCGGCGCGCGTCGAGCGGCGTTTCTCCAACGGAATCAGTTTCCTCAGCACATACACCTGGTCGCGCAACCTGGACGGCTCCTATGAAACATCCAGTCCCTCGGGGGGCTCCAATCCCGGACCGCAGAACGTCTACGATCTAAAGTCCGAGTGGGGGCGCTCGTTCATCGATGTCCCGAATCGCTTTACACTGGCCGGTTCTTATGTGCTTCCGTTCGGCAAGGGCAAGCGATTCCTGAGCAACGCGGGACGGTGGAATTACGTCCTCGGCGATTGGCAACTGAGCGCCGTGACCTATTACCAGAATGGGTTCCCGTTGAACATCACGCAGAACAACCAGAATGGCCTGATCGGCGCAGCCGTTCAGCGGCCGAATATCAATCCCGGCGTCAGCCAGAAGACATCCGGCAGCCTCTACAGCCGGGTCGGCGGATACATCAACCCAAAAGCCTTCACAGCCGTGGGCGAGTTCCAGTTTGGCAACGAACCCAAGGCTGACACCACCCTGCGCGGGCCTGGGTCCGGGACAGGCAACTGGGATGCTACGCTGATCAAGAACATCTCCGTCAAAGATCACGTCAACTTCGCCTTCCGCGCGGAGGCGCAGAACATCTTCAACCACCCCTGGTTCGATCTGCCCAACACCACGCTGGGCAGCTCGACCTTTGGTCAGATCTCCTCCGACTACAACTCGCCCCGGCAAATCCAGATTGGAGGGCGCATCACGTTTTAGATTGAAAGTGAAAGGCCGGTCGCGCGAAGTCTTGCGCGGCCGGCCCTTCAGTCTTTAGCTACGAGCGTTTTGCTGTTCATTCCCGGAGTGAACCGGATCGGCAACGAATAACTGATTGCAACGCCGCTCAATGCGGCAACCGGGGCCTCAGCCACCCGTAAACCTAGGTGCTCACGAGCGCACTCGCCACCGCCGCCGCCATCACCGAAACCCCGTTTCCGATGAGCGCGAACAAAGGGCCGGGGCAAGCGCCGGTCGCCAAAGCTATAAAACTCCTCGAATCTTAGCTCCCGTACACCTCTCGCGAGCCTACGATCTGAGCCTGATGAAAGTTCATATTCGACCGAGTATCCTTTCCACTTTCATCGACGAGCGAGATGGCGACGCATCGAAAGCGAGTTAGCAAACTCCCGCCTCTTGGTGTACCTCTCTCGCTGCCCCCCCCCAGCCCCGCCGTCGAAGCCGTCGACTGTATCAACAGGAGGCTCAAGGACAGGGCATAAACATTCAAGAGACTATTCGGTGGACTCAGTTTTCTAGACACTCGGCGACCTGAACGAACGGCCATCGATCATCCTCGAATATGGTTCGAGATCGTTCGAGCTTCATTCGATGCAAGCGTATTGGGTTAGCGCCCCTAAGCCGTCAGGCTTAGGGATGGTGTCTATCTTCAAAACGAGCGCAGCGAGAACGCTCTTCGCCGGGCTCAGCCGAAATGACGCTTGCGCATTCTGGCCGTGCTGACTGCAATACGGGCAGACTGGGTGCGGAACTGGCTCATGTCGGCTTCTGTATCAGCGCAGCAATCAGGACGGCAAGGACGCAAAAGCTGTTGCATTGCAAATTCGAACAGCGTTAGCGTCGGGCTATGCTGACAATACGGGCCATGTCGGGCGGTGCCGGGTATGCCCAACGGCATCTCGAACACAGCGATTACTACGATGAGTATCGCCGGGTTCAAGGCGAATGGCATGGCCGTGGGGCCGAGCTGCTCGGTTTGAACGGCACTGTGACGCCGGAACAATTCGAGGCCATCCGAGAGGGGCTGAATCCGGAAACCGGCGAGTTCCTCCGCCCGCGGCACAGTGCGGACCGCGCGAAAGAAGACGGAAGCGAGCAGAGCAAAGGGCGGTCGCTGTACGATCTGACCTTCTCCGCGCCAAAATCGGTCTCCATTCAGGCGCTCGTCGGCGGGGATGATCGCCTCGCAGCCGCTCACGACAAGGCTGTCCGGGAAGCACTATCAGAGGCCGAGAGCCACGCAGCGACGCGCGTCCGGTTGAATGGCGCGAACGAGAATCGGGCAACCGGTAATTGGATCGTCGCAGCGTACCGGCATGACACAAGCCGGGAACTTGATCCGCAACTGCACACGCACGCTGTCGCGGCCAATCTCACCTATGACGGCGTGGAAGGCCGCTGGAAGGCATTGCAGGCGTCGGGTTTGTACGAGCGCCGCGCATATCTGACGGAGGTATACCGTAACGCGTTGGCGCGTGAGGTGCGCGGGCTGGGATATGAGATCGAGTCGCGCCGCGATTCCAAGGGTAGAGATCATGGATTCGAGATTCGCGGCGTATCGAATGAATTGCTCGAAAGGTACAGCGTGCGAAGCGCACAGCGCGACGCTGCTATTGAGGAATTCACGGCGGAGCATGGCCGCAAGCCAACCGATAATGAAGTCGCCGTGCTGGTCCGCGAATCCCGTGCGGACAAGCTGGCGGAAATCTCCACGGAACGGGTAAGGAAGCAACAGCAAACCCGCCTTGCGCCGGAGGAAAGACAGACGCTGCAAAGTATCCGCACCAACTCCATCGAACGGCGTCCGCGCATTTCTCTGGGGTTCTCTCAAGCATCGGAGTCGCTTCAGTACGCCAAGGCGCACCTCTTCGAGCGTAACTCCGTTGTGCGCGATTTCGACCTGATGACCGAAGCCCTGCGTCATGGGCGCGGGCGGATTGATCCTGGCCATTTGCGCGGCGCTTTGGAACTGGAGCAGTCAGAGGGTTCTCTCATCCGGGCCGGAAACAATCTGGCTACACGCGAGAGTCTTGAGCGCGAACAGCGGATGATTGCGGCGGTGGAGCGCGGCACTGGATGCTTTGAGCGGTTGGGTGGAGAGCGCGAGTTTCAGCCATCCGAGCGCCTGCGAGATGAGCAACGGCGGGCGGTTCACGAGGTTTTGGCTTCCCGCGATCTTGCCATCAATCTGTGCGGCGCTGCTGGTACTGGCAAGACGGCCACGCTTCAAGAGATTGAGCGTGGTTTACGCGAGGCCGGACGGAAAGTGGTGGCGGTTGCGCCGACACGCAGCGCGGTCGAGGAGTTGCACAAGGTTGGAATGCGAGATGCAATGACGGTTTCCCGATTGCTGGAGGATGAGACTCAGCGGGGTGCGGTGCGCGGCAAAGTTCTGATCGTCGATGAGGCGGGCATGATCTCTGGCCGCCAAATGGATGAGTTGCTCAAACTGGCGGAGCGCGGAAACGTGCGGCTTCTGTTCTCTGGGGACACGCGGCAGATTCAAAGCGTCGAAGCGTCGGACGCCCTGCGCATCCTGGAAAGGGAATCGCAGATGAAAAGCGTCTCGCTGACCGGCGTGCAACGGCAGACACAGGCAGAGTATCGGGAGGCGATTCAAACGCTGCGCGATTCGCCTGAGCAGGGTTTTGAAAAGTTGGAAAAGCTCGGGGCTGTTCGTGAGGTTCCTTACCTGGATACCGCGCACACTGTGGCGGCGACTTACCGGGAACTCGCGGATGATCCAAGCCGTAAAGTGCTGGTCGTTGCCGGCACTCACGAAGAGATTGCCAGGATCACTCATGCGATTCGTCATGATATGACGCAACAAGGCGAATTGAATGGCGGCATGATCTTCGAACGCCATGCGCCTTTGCAATGGACTGAGGCGCAAAAGAAGGATTTGTCGAATTATCATGAAGGCCAGATATTGCAGTTCCATCGCTCTTCGCACGGGATCGCCAAGAATGAATCGCTCGTCGTCGAAAGTGCAAGCGCATCGCAAATCGTCGCCAGAGATCGGCACGGCGTAGAGCGCGTGTTGAGTCCTACACAGGCTCGTTCTTTCTCCGTGCATGAACGCCATCAAATCGAAGTGGCTCCTGGAGACCGGCTTCTGCTGACGGGAAATCGTCGGGAGGCAGGGTTTCGCGCCACTAACGGAGAGTTGGCAAAAGTGAGCAGGGTCGATGGGGGGCGCATTCAACTTGAGGATGGCCGCACTCTGCCCGCAAACTATCACCAGTTCGACCACGGCTACGCGGTTACCGCGCATCGCAGCCAGGGCAAGACGGTGGACGCAGTGGTTATTTCCGGTGACGGAATGAAACAGGAACAGTTCTACGTCGCTGCTTCGCGGGGCCGCGAAGGAATCACGGTTATCACTTCCGATGTTGACCGGCTGCGCGAATCACTTGGCATTTCTTCAGCGCGCCCATCGGCGATGGAATTGGCACGGGAGCTAGATCAAATGATCAGCAAAGAGCGCATTATTCAGCCGCAACCAGCTCACGAGATCAACTTGTCGCAACTGCATCGCGAGACAGGTATCGACCTCGGAATAGGGTTTTAACCAGCACATTGATTTGCAAACTATACCCATCATGGGTACAATGGGGTGCAGGCATGAATGGCGGCCACACGTCCGAGCGGTGGTTTGAGTTTGTCGAAGCGCCTGCTTTTGCGCGCTTCAGGGATGACTACCTCGATGACGAAGGATTTCGCGAACTGCAAAGGCATCTGGCGGCGAACCCCGAAGCAGGCGACATCGTTCCCGGCGCTGGCGGCATTCGCAAGCTGCGCTGGAAGGATGCGCGACGTGGCAAAGGCAAGCGCGGTGGATTGCGCGTCATCTACTACTGCTTTTTGTCCGACGAGGAGATTTGGCTGTTGACGCTCTACGACAAAGACGAGGCTGCGGACCTGACGAAAGACGAACGGGAGCAACTGCGACGGGCTCTGGAAGCGGAACGCTCTGTGCGAAAGGCTGGGACGAAGAGATGAAGAAGAGGAATCTGTTTGCGGAGTTGATGGAAGGCGTCGACGCGATGAAAGCCCGGCGCGCGGGCAAGGTGACCCTTCGCACGCATCGCGTGGCTGCGCCGGAGATTGAGACCGCGCCCGGCGCGGAGTTCTTCGTCGCAGCGCGGGAAAAGTTCAATGTCTCACGCGCGGTGTGGGCGAACATGCTGCGCGTCAGCCCGCGCACGGTTGAAAAGTGGGAGCAGGGCGGGCAGGTAAGCCCACTGGCTGCGACTTTTGTTGAGCTTGTAACTCAATACCCCGATACGATTGAGCGATTGCAGGCGCTGCCGCGCCGCGTATTGCGCCTAGAGAGGAAGAAGAGTCCTTCCGCGGCGAGGAGCGCCTCCGCAACTCGGACTGTTGCCTCCCGGCGTGCTCTAAGCAGGTAACCGAGTGACATTCCCCGGATATTTGGATTGTTTGCCGAGGCGGAGAGGGCGGTGTCAAGGGTCTTGACCGCGAAGCGGCGGCGTAGCCGCCCTTGACACCGCCCGCGCCTCGGCTATGCTCCGTCTATCCGGGGAATGTCAGTTCTTTTTAGCGAAACGCACAATTCTCTTTTCATAAAATCAAAAAAACGGCTATTCCCATGAATGCCTAAGAATACCTTCCGTTACGCTCTATTTCTCTAAACGTCGCTCCATTACCTTCGCTCCAAGTGCAGACTTTGATAAGGCGGAAGTGCCTCAATTTACAGGGGCTAGACAAGAAATAGAATTCGTCGCATCGTGGATTCAAGGAGCGTGCGAACTATGTTCGATTCCCCCTATGCATTCGAACCTTTATTGAACAGCGAGCAGGCTGCGGCCCTCGTGAAAGTCCACCCCAAAACCCTTCAGCGGTACGCCCGCAACGGCCTTGTCGCTGGTCTCCGGCTGGGCAAGTTGTGGCGTTTTCGCGCTTCCGATCTCCGCGATTGTGCCTTCGTCCCTGAGCAAACAGGAATCGACTCTGAAGCGGAGCAGCGTTACTCTAATCACAACCACTCGTGCCCGCAACCAGACAGGAGGTAAACCTTGTTGGTTCGGACACGGTATCAATACGGAAGTTTACGGCTGAGGAAGCGTGAGCGTGGTCCTGACGTGTGGGAGTTCCGGTATTACGAAACGGACTCCACGGGGCAACGAAAGCGGCAGAGCGTCATCCTTGGGGATCGCAATCTGTACACAACGGAGACCCAAGCACGAAAGGCCACGCAAGCCCTTCTTCTTCGACTCAACGATGAGTCTCCACGTGCGGAAGTGGAGGCGGCGTCCTTCGGGGCCTTGCTCGACCGTTACATTGAGCAGGAGCTTTCGGAGCGCTATTCAACCCGGAAGTCGCATCTGTCGAATATCCGCGTTCATATTCGACCGCGTTGGGGAGAATACCCCGTAGACAAGCTGAAGCCGATGGCGATGGAACAATGGTTGCGCGATTTGCCATTGGCTCCAAAGTCAAAGACTCACATACGAGGAATCATGCATCTGGTCTTCAAGTGTGCGGAGCGGTGGGGGATTATCGAACTTGGCAAGAACCCTGTTTCTCTGGTGCGCGTGAAGAACGCGAGCAAGCGTCTAAAGCGGCCACGGATTCTCGAAGTCGGACAATTCTTTGAACTGCTCAAACATTTGAGCGAGCCATACCGCACGATGGTGTTGGTCGCACAGTGCCTGGGGCTTCGGGTAAGCGAGATTCTCGGACTGCAATGGGGCGACTTCAATTTTGAAGAGCGCACTGTTCTGGTTCAGAGAAGCGTTGTTGGTGGCAGAGTGGATGATGTGAAGACGGAATACTCGAAGGATGAGGTTCCGCTTGATCCACGGTTGGCTGAAGTCCTGCTGCACTGGCGTTCGGAGACGTTTTTCCCGCGTGACACGGATTGGGTTTTTGCCAATCCCGCCACGGGGAAGCCGTATCACCAGGAGAGCCTGCAGAAAAGGCAGATCAAGAGGGCTGCAAAGCTGGCTGGGCTTGGGGAGGAGATTGGGTGGCACACCTTCCGCCACTCCTACCGCTCCTGGCTCGATGAGACGGGCGCGCCGATGAAGGTGCAACAGGAACTGATGCGTCATGCCTCGATCCAAACGACCATGAATGTCTATGGGCGAGCGATGACGGAAACCAAACGCCGGGCAAACAGCCAAGTTGTAGGGTTGGTGTTCGGCCCAAACTTGCAGGATTCAGCCGCAAATGCGGACACTGCAATCGTTCAATAGACAGTAGCCGTTCTTATTGGGGGATAATGGGGACTTGCCGAGAGCAACCAGATTTTGTAAGTTATTGATTTAATTGGTTGCGGGGGCTGGATTTGAACCAGCGACCTTTGGGTTATGAGCCCAACGAGCTACCGGGCTGCTCCACCCCGCGTATCCAGTTTATCAACTGTGCTCAGCGGGGTCAAATTCACCAGCGCGAAGTCTAAGTTTACGAAGACTGAACAAGGCTCTTCAACACGCGCACATTCCGCTCTTCGTCGCCGGGCTCGTCCACTGGGGTTTCGGCGATGAAGGCGGCGTGCGCAAGGCGCTCGTCGTTGAGCAGCCGCCGAAATGGCTCGATGCCTATGGTGCCCTGGCCGATGTGCTCATGCCGGTCAAGCTTCGACCCGCGCTCGGCCTTGGCGTCGTTGCAGTGCCAGACGCGCACCGCGTCGAAGCCCACCGTGGCGCCGGCCTGGCGCATCGTCTCCGCGTAGCCCTCGGGGCTGACCAGATCGTAGCCGGCCACGTGGGTGTGGCAAGTATCCAGGCACACGCCCACCGGCGCGGTCGCCTTGAGCCGCTCGACCAGTTCGGCCACCTGCTCGAAGCTGCCGCCGAGGGAGAACTCCGCCCCGGCGGTGTTCTCGATGAGGATGTGGAAGCCCGTCATCTGCCACGGCAGCCCGTCGATGGCGCGTGTGATCGAGTCGGCCGCCAGTTTCAGGCCCTGGTCACGCGTCAGCCCCTTCCACGAGCCCGGATGCAGCACCAGGTACTCGGCGCCGAGGGCCAGCGCCCGCTCGATTTCGCCGCGAAACGCCGCAACGCTCTTCTCGCGCACCTCGTCCGACTGGCTGCACACGTTGACCAGATAGCTGGTGTGGATGACCAGCGGACCCACGTCGAGCGCCGCCCTCTGCTCCCGCATTCGCGCAGCCTGTTTCGGGTCCACCTTGGGCGCGCGCCACATGCGCGGACTCGACGAGAAAATCTGAAAGGTATTGGCGCCAATCTCCCGCGCCCGCTCGACGGCGTTCGACGCTCCGCCCGCCGTTCCCAGATGCACTCCGATGCGCTTGACAGTCTTGACCATGCGACCAGTTTAACTGTACCGGCGAGCGACCGCGGGCAAGAATCTTTTGCGCGGCGGCGGCAATCTGGATCCACCGCCAGCGCAGGCAGGCAATTCGCATTTGCGGCACGGGCTGCGCCCTGCGGCGTTTCCGAAAACGTTCCAGCCCCGGCGGGAGTAATCTGGAGTCACCATGAGTCCATCCGCGCAACAGCCCCAACTGAACCTTGCCCAGACCCCCGACTACCGCGAGTCCTATGCCAACAGCGTGCAGGTGCGCGTGAGCGTATGGGACTTCCAGCTGGTCTTCGGCCTGGCCTCGAGCGCCAGTCCCGACCAGGTAACCATCCGCAACCACCAAGCCATCTTCCTCAGCCCGCAGCAGGCCAAGGCCCTGTGGAACGTGCTGGGACAGAATCTGGCGCAGTACGAGCAGGCCTTCGGCGTGCTGAACCTGGAGCCGCAGAGCCACAGTTTTCCGCAAGGGCCGGTGAACTAGGTCAGTATCCTCAAACTATGTCCAGAGACTGCACAATCCCGGTCCCAGGAGCCGCCGCTTGCGCCTGAAAAGACTCATCGAGCCGCGGCTGGACGCGCCCCTGCCCAACTGGATGATCTTCCCGGTGGTCTTTTCGGCGCTTTACGTGAGCCACTTCATGCTGCTGCGCCTGCCTTACTACTGGGATGAGGCGGGCTACTACATTCCCGCGGCCTGGGACTTCTTTCGCACCGGCTCGCTGATTCCGATTACGACGCTGACCAATGCCCATCCGCCGCTGCCCAGCATTTACCTGGCGCTGTGGTGGAAGGCTTCCGGCTTCTATCCCGAGGTGACGCGCGAAGCTGTGCTGATGGTTGCGGCGCTGGGACTGCTGGCGGTTTGGCGGCTGGCCATGCGCGTCGTGGGCGTGGGCTCGGTCGCCTTCTGGACCGTGGTCCTCACCGGGCTTTACCCCATCTGGTTTGCGCAGAGTACGCTGGCTCACGCGGATATCTTTGCCGCTGCCTGCACGCTGTGGGGACTGGTGTACGCGCTTCCCGATGGCGGCCGCAAGCCGTGGGCCGCGGCGCTGTGGTTTGCCGCCGCCGCGCTGTCGAAGGAGACGGCCATCGCCGTTCCGCTGACGCTGGCCGCGGTGTGCCTGGTGGAAGGCATTCGGGTTCCTCCTCCGCTGCGTTTTCGATTGTGGCGCGAGGCGGCCTGGCTCTTAAGCTGTGTGCTGCCGCTGGCCGCGTGGTACGGCTGGCACTATGCCAAGACCGGATTCCTCTTTGGGAACCCCGAGTTTCTGCGCTACAACGCGCAGGCCACGCTCGATCCGCTGCGCATTTTGGCCGCCTTCGGCCATCGCGTGCTGCATCTGACCGCGCACATGAACCTGTTTGTGCCGGTGCTGATGATGCTTGCGGCCCTGCTGCTGGAGCCTCGTCTGGACGCCGGCGGCAAGGAGCGGGCAGCGATCGGCGTTCCCGTCGAGCGGCGCATCTATCTCTTGCTGCTGGTGAACGCGCTGCTGTTCAGCGTGCTGGGCGGCGCGCTGTTGACCCGCTATCTGCTGCCCATGTATCCGCTGGTACTGCTGCTGGCTGTCTCGACGTTCTATCGCCGGGTTCCCTACTGGCAGGGGCTGGCGGCGTTCTCCGCGGCGGCGTTTGCGCTGGGACTGTTCATCAATCCGCCCTACGGCTTTGCGCCGGAGGACAACCTTGCCTACGCTCATGTGGTCCGGCTGCACGAAGCCGGCATCGCCGAGCTCAACAAGCGCTACCCAGGCGCAACCGTGCTTTCCGCCTGGCCCATGACTGATGAGCTGACCCGGCCCGAACTGGGCTATCTGAAGCAGCCCTACGAGGTTTACCGGCTCGAGGACTTTACGGCGGCCGAGATTGCCCGCGCCGCCTCCGAGCCGGAAAAGTACTCGGCGGCGCTGGTCTTCTCCACCAAGTACGACCCGCCGCCGCTGCTGGCGAATCTTGGATTGGAGAGCGAGGCAATGGAGGAGCGGTTCTTTGGCCTGCATCACGATCTGCCGCCCGAAGCGATTGCCAGAGAGCTGGGCGGAGAGCTGGTGTGGAAGAAGGAAGACCAGGGACAATGGATCGCGCTGATCCGCTTCAACCGGCAATTCGAGGCGCGGCTGAAAATCCTGAATCGGACAATGGCGCTGCACTCAATGGACGAAGCGCAAGCGGCCCTGGAACCTGCCTTCGCCGCCCAGCATCTGAATCCCCGCGCCCCTGTCAAGCCGGGCGCAAGCATCTTGCATTCTAAGTAGTTTATTTCATGGTATTTATTCCCGCCGAGCGATTTGCAGAGGAAATGCCTCGACTTGCCTAGGCTTAAAGATAGCCAGACAAACGACGGACGTGCCGCGCCCGGCGAATGAGTTCGCCCTCCCCCTAACGGATGGCGCCGGGGCGCGGGACCGTCGAAGTCTGTGCGGCGGCTCTCCGGTGTGGGCGCCGGCCGGAACCACGGCGGCGCTCGACAGCGGGGAACTCCGGACAAATCGAGGGAAGCGGCTGGCCTTGAACGGCGCCGGCCGCGCACTCGAGCGTCCTCGCGGCAGCGGCGGGCCGAACCCCGCGGCGCAACTGCTAATTGGCAGGTCAACCAAGGCGGCTTCCGCCGCCATTTCGCTTAGGGAGACACTGAACCGGTCTTTGCGGCGAGGGCGCATTCCCTCGTCTGCTTTCATGACTCTTTCAGGGATCCTTCAGAAGGAGCTTTCTCGATGAATCCTATCTCGAATGTGTGGAATCACCCCAAGACATCGGCCGCCGGACTGTTGATTGCGGTCGTAACCATTGCCCGCGTCCTTTCGCAGCAGGGCGTGACCCTGGGCGCGGCCGGGACCGGCACTGTGGTTTCCCTGGTGTGCGCCATAGCCACCGCCTTTCTGGGGCTTCTCGCCCGGGATCCGGGAGGGGAAACTTCGTCTGCCGGAAGCACAGCCAAGCTCGGCGCCTGGGCGCTGATCGCCCTATTGCTGCCCTTGCCCGCGGCGGGCTGCTCGGGCGTAACCGTTGCGCAGGACATCGTCAACTGGACGCCGGCATTGCAAAGCGCGGTGGCCACGGTGGACTCGACCGCGGCGCTGCTGGCGCCCCAGGACGCCCCAATCTTCACCGCCGCGACGATTGGCTTCGACGCGGCCTCGAACCTGCTGACGGCGCAGGCGAAGGCCTATCTGGCCAATCCGACGGCCAGCGCGCTGGCCCAGATGCAGACGCAGGTTGTGACCTTTCAGCAACAGGTGAACGCCGCGTTGCTGCAGGCGGCAAAGATCGTGGACCCGGCGAGCCAGCAGCACGCCCAGGCGGCGATTCAGGCGGTGGCAACCATTGCGACCGCGATTCTCGCCCTGGTGCAATCGATCTCCAGCAAGGCTCAGGTGGCGCGGATGGCCGCTCAATCGACGATCAAGCTGGCCGCGGTGCGGCCGCTCTTGGACTGCTCTCAGGCGGCGGGAATTGTGGCCCGCCACTATGGCGAGCCGGTCGAGCTGGCGCGGATTCAGGTGGCGCAAGCGGAGTATGCCCAGGCTCAGGCCGGCTTCTGAGGCTTCTGCCCGCTACGCAGCTGTTAACCACAAAATAAATACCCCCACCCCCCGGCTGCTGTGATCCGGTGATTCACAGCTTCACCGCTCCAGGGGAGGAAAACCCGCTTGAGCCACAGAGGAGGCGCGAAAAATGCAAACCATTCCCACTCAATTGAAGCCCGCACAGGATGAAATCCATCGGACAGCGCACGACCAGGATCTGATCGAGGTTCCGAAACGAGCCCGTCTCGACCGGGAAGCCGAGAACCAAGGATTCCTGCAGATGCCGCAGGGTACCACCCAGGTGAGCGTCGACAAACCCTGAAGAGCATGGAAGGAACGGGCCGTCCGCCGCGACGGACGGCCCGCAAGACTTGGATACAAAGTCAATGGACTCGATTGCCCCGCCTAGTTAGCCTCCCGCGCCTCTCCCATAATCAACTTGAGGGTGATCTGCTTGCGTCCGCGAAAGAAGCTGACGCTGACGGTGTCGCCGGGCTGGTGTTTGAGGATGAGGGCGTTGATCTCTTGTGGATCGGAGACTTGCTGGCCGTCGATGGCCACGATGAAGTCGCCGCCGAGCAGGATGGGAGTGTTGCCGACGTAGGCCTGCTGGTTGCCGCCGCGCATGCCGGCGCGCTCGGCCGCTCCGCCGGGAACCACCTTCTGGACGAGGACGCCGGAATCGGCAGCCAGGCCAATCTGCGAGGCCAGATCGGGGCCGATGGCGTAGGAAACGATGCCCAGCGAGGGCCGCTTGACGCGTCCGTAGCGCGTGAGGTCGGCCAATACGGCCTTGGCCGTGTTGATGGGTATGGCGAAGCCGATGCCGGAGCTCTGGTCGGCACCGTTGGAGGCGATCATCGTGTTGATACCGATGACCTCGCCGCGGGAGTTGAGCAAGGGACCGCCGGAATTGCCGGGATTGATAGCCGCGTCGGTCTGGATGGCGTCCTCGATGGGCGCGTTCTCCGAACCCCTGGCGGCCGGCAGGGTGCGGATGGAACTGATGATGCCGCGGGTCATGGTGCCGCTGAGGCCGAAGGGATTGCCGATGGCGTAGACCTTCTGGCCCACGGAAATTTCGCTAGAGTCGGCCAGCGTGACCGGCTCCAGATTGGGCGCGTCGATCTGCAACAGGGCGAGATCATGCACACGATCTGTGCCCACCACTTTGGCGGCGTAGCGGCGCTTGTTGCTGAGCGTCACCTCGATGCCGCGGTCGGCGCCCTCGACCACATGGAAGTTGGTGAGCACGTGGCCGGTCTTGTCGAGAATGAAGCCGGAGCCCTGGCCATGCTGCGGGACGACTCCCTCGAAAAAGTTGAAGACCAGGGTGGTGGAAGTGATGTTGACCACCGAGGGCTGCACCCGCTTATAGACGGCGATGTTGTTCTGCTCCTCGGCGTCGAAGGCGGGCGCGGCCTCAGCCTCGGTAAGCTGGAGCGGCAACCCCGAGCCCTTGGCCGGAGTGAGCGAGAAATGGCTCCAGGCCGGACCGCCAGAATGGAAAGAGAGATGCGTGGTGAGATACCAGAATCCGCCCACCAGCAGAACAACCAGGAGAACGCGACGCGTGAATTTCATGGCTCCTAAACCTGAAAACCTTCCTTGAGTCGTCCGTGATCAGCCGTCAGTTCTCAGCATAGACAGCTTGATGCGGAATCGCTGATCACTGACCACTGACAACTGGTATACGTCGACTGCGCGCCGAGGTTCCGCGGGGACGGCGCCGCTTCCACTTCTTATTCTAAAGACGGCTTCCCGGCGGAATTGTTGCTCTCCGTCTTCAGGCGCTGCCACAGCTCGACCACCTGGGCACGAAGTGCGGATGGATCTCCAGCATTCTCCAGCACATAGTCGGCGTGGGCGGCCTTCCCGGCATCGGGAATCTGGTGCGCCAGGCGGCGGCGGGCATCGGCTTCGACCGCCTCGCGGCCGGGGCCCGATGGGCAGATTCTGTCGGCATAGCGGGCGATCTTCAGCTCGTCAGGCGCGGTAACCACGATAACGCGATCAATACGACGCCGCCAGTCGGCGAGTACCGTCTCCTTTTCGCCGCGGGCGCGGGCATCGCGCTCAACCTCGAAGATCAGCGCCGACTCGATCACAGCGACGGCCGCCGGATCGCGCGCAAAGACCGAGTCCACCCAGCGCCGCTGCGCCGCGATCACGGCTGGATGCACTATGGCGTTCAACTCGTTTAGGCGGCCGCCCTGAAAAGCCAGCTCCGCCAGGCGCGCGCGGTTCAGGCGGCCATCGGGGCTGACGGCCTCCGAGCCGAATGCTCGCACAATCTCGGAGTAGACCTCCTGCCCCGGCTCCATCAGCGCCCGGCCCAGCTCATCGGCCTCGATGACCTCGGCGCCGAGTTCGCGCAGATAGCCCGCAACGGTGCTCTTGCCGCTGCCCAAACCGCCGGTGAGTCCGACACGCAGCATGATCTACAGCCTCCGCCGCATCTTGGCGGCGCGGACGGTGTTGGCCATCAGCATGGCAATCGTCAGCAGACCCACGCCGCCGGGCACGGGCGTGTAAGCCTCTGCCAGCTCGAAGGCTTTGGGATGCACGTCGCCCACAACGACTGAACCGCGGTTGGCGAAGGCGGCCTCGCGCTTGGCATTGCCCAGGAAGAAGCGGTCGAACTCGGCCCGGTCCGTGATGCGGTTCATGCCCACGTCGATGATGGTCGCGCCGGGCTTGACCATCTCCGCGGTAATGAAGCCCGGCCGGCCGATGGCGGCCACCAGAATGTCGGCCTGGCGGGTCACCTCTCCGAGGTTTCGCGTTTTGGAGTGACAAATAGTCACCGTCGCGTTCTCATGGAGCAGCAGCATGGCCGCGGGTTTGCCCACTATGTCGCTGCGGCCCACCACCACGGCGTGCTTGCCGGCGATGGGAATGCCGCTGCGCTTGAGAATCTCAATGATCCCCGCCGGCGTGCAGGGCGCAAGCGCCGGCCGCCCAGCCAGCAAGCGGCCGGAGTTGATTGGGTGGAAGCCGTCCACATCCTTTGCGGGCGCGACGGCATCGAGCAGCGCCTTGGTATCGACGTGCGCGGGCAGAGGCAACTGGATGAGAATGCCGTCGATCGCGTCGCGCGCGTTCAGGCTGGCCACCAGCTCCAGCATCTGTTCAGTGGTAATGGTCTCCGGAGGGGTAATGAGGTCGCTGTAGATGCCGAGTTCGGCGCAGGCTTGCACCTTGCTGCGTACATAAATCTCCGACGCGGCCACGCTGCCCACCAGCACCGCCGCCAGCCCCGGCTGAATGCCCTGGGCGGCCAGCAGCCGCACCTCCTCGGCCACTTCCCGCTTGATCGCCGCCGCAATCGCCGCCCCGTCCAGAGTCCTTGGCATCGTGCGCTCCCAAGATTCATCGTACCAAGGGTATGCCGTTGCCAGTGGCCATTCGCTCAAAGGATGCGGTCGCGAACGGCGCTTCGCGGCCCTCATCTCCCGAGAGACAATGTTTATGACCGCTGCGTCCCGGCTCCTGCCAGCACGCATTTGAAGGGTGGCCACGATGTTCAGGCAGACAAGATCAAGGAGCGGTACCCGCGCGAGATGAGCAATCTGAAGCGGGCGCTTGCGGAACTACCGAACGTACGCGTATACGACAACGGCGACCTGAATCGCCCGTACAGGCTCGTGGCTACCGTTGAGAACGGTCGGGGAATTGAGCTGCGCGATCCCATTCCGGGATGGCTGCGTAAATTGTTGCCAGCGGGTTGAGCCGGACAGAGCGGCAATCGAATCTCACATGCCTGCTTGCGTTCTTTGGGGAGCGGCGTCAGACTGTGTGTGCCACAAATTGTGGCGTACGAGGCACCTTATGCGTGGAAGCACCTGTGGAGTGTTGACGCTGATTGTGGTTGCGGGATTGGCGTTGCCGGCTTCAGCTCAGGTTGAACATTGTGGATACATAATCTGGCCCGTCCACAATCCAGCCGACACCATGAACAATCCTTACACAATGAAGTACATGGTTTCGTCGCAGCGGTTACAGAAAGATGGAACCATCAAGATCAGCGAGTCGACTATAGTGATTGCCCGTGACTCGCAAGGCCGCTGGATGAATTCAATGACGGTTGCTCCATTGCCGGAGGAAGAGGAGCCGAGTACGCATTTCTGCGTTTACGACACTGTCGCTGGCATCAGGACCACCTGGAGTGTGCCAGGTAAGCAGGCCACGCAGATGAAAATTGCCGAGATTGAATCGTCGCGTTCCTCTTGTGCGAAAGACAAGACGCCCGAGGCAGATGTTTCTGGCTCGAAGACTGTGGTGGAAGATTTGGGAACAACGACGATTCAAGGGTATTTGGCGCAGGGGTTCAGGACTTCCAGATCGATTTCAACACCGGCAAACGGGACTGGCAAGACGACAGTGAGCAGTGTTGAGATATGGAGGGCTGCGGTCCAGGGCCTGAACTTCCTGGCGGGTCCTGAATTGACGGATCATCATCGTTTTTATGATCCATGGTATTGGAGTAAGTCAGAGAAGCTGGAATTCTTCGGTCAGCGCCCGCCGGAGTTCTTCTCAACTGTGCTTCGCCGAAGCGGGCTGTTGGTGCGTGAGGTTGTTGATGATCCTCGGCTTGGGAAGAGGTCGGAGGAACTGCAAGACTTTTACCTTGGCGAACCAACCCCCGATCTCTTCCAACCGCCCGAGGGTTTCAAGATTGTAGCAAAGAAAGCTCCAGTTATCGCCTGTCCCAGCGAAGAGACTGCGGCGCCGACTGAACCACCCCCACCGCCCGCGAAGTAGACGCCCACCCGTTTACACTGAATAGATCATGGCGGAAGAAACCGAGCTTCGTTACGACCCGGCGGCGATTGAACCCAAATGGCAGCAGCGGTGGGCCTCGGACTCCTCGTTGTATGCGGCCGAGCCCGCCGATTGCGGCAAGCCCAAGTACTACGTTCTGGAGATGCTGCCCTATCCCAGCGGGCAGTTGCACATGGGGCACGTGCGCAACTACTCGATCGGCGACGCGCTGGCGCGGCACATGTGGATGCGCGGCTACAACGTGCTGCACCCCATGGGCTGGGACGCCTTCGGGCTGCCCGCCGAGAATGCCGCGCTCAAGAACAATACGCCTCCGCGGGAGTGGACGCTGGGGAACATTGCCGCCATGAAGCGGCAGATGGAGCGGCTGGGGCTGGGCTACGACTGGGCGACGGAGCTGACCACCTGCCTGCCCGACTACTACCGCTGGAACCAGTGGTTCTTCTTGCGCATGTACGAAAACGGGCTGGCCTACCGCAAGAAGAGCAAGGTGAACTGGTGCCCGGAGTGCGCCACCGTGCTGGCCAACGAGCAGGTGGTGGACGGCTGTTGCTGGCGGCACGAGAGCACCAAGGTGGAGCAGCGCGATCTGGTGCAGTGGTTCCTGCGCATCGCCGCCTACGCCGAGGAGCTGCTCGACGGCCTCGAGAAGCTGGATGGCTGGCCGGACAAAGTGTGCACCATGCAGCGCAACTGGATCGGCCGCAGTGAAGGGACGGAGGTCGATTTCTTCCTGGAGGAAGCGGAAGAGCAGGGATCAGAGATCAGAGATCAGGGATCGGAAAAGACGCGCATCCGCGTGTTTACCACCCGCGTGGATACGATCCTTGGCGCGACGAGTGTTCAGTTGGCGCCCCAGCATTCGCTGACGGCTGAATTCACGGAAGCCAATCCGGAGCTGAAGGCGCAGGTCGATGAGCTACTCGATCAGCAGCAGAAGGCCAGGGAAGCCGGGGATCTGGGCGCGATCGAGAAGCACGGCGTTCCCACCGGGCGCTTCGCCGTGAACCCTTTCAACGGCCAGCGCCTCCCCATCTGGGTAGCGAATTACATCCTGGCCGACTACGGCACCGGCGCCATCATGAGCGTTCCGGCGCACGATGAGCGGGACTTCGAGTTTGCCACGAAGTACGGTCTGGAAATCCGCAGGGTCATCCAGCCGGTCGAGGAGACGGAGGGCGGAGATAAGCTGCCCTTCCTCTCGGAGGACGGTGTGCTGGTGAACTCCGGCGAGCTCGATGGGCTGAGTTGCGCGCAGGCGCAAAGGCACTTGCAAAGGATCGCCGCGCGCAAGGGGTTTGGAGCGGCTGCCGTCACCTTCCGGCTGAAGGACTGGGGAGTGAGCCGGCAGCGCTACTGGGGCACGCCGATCCCCATGGTTTACTGCGAGTCTCAATGCCAGCCGGATGGCATAGTGCCAGTGCCGGACGAGCAGTTGCCGGTGCTGCTGCCGCCGCAGATTGAGATTACACAGCAGGGCGGTTCGCCGCTAAGCCGCGTGCCGGAGTTTCTCCATACCACGTGCCCCCTGTGCGGCGGTCCGGCCAAACGCGAGACCGACACGATGGATACCTTTGTCGACTCCAGTTGGTACTTCTACCGCTATACCGATGCGAAGAACGCGGATGCGCCCTTCGACCCTGAAAAGGCGAAGTACTGGTTTCCCATCGACCAGTACATCGGCGGCGTGGAGCACGCCATTCTGCACCTGATCTACTCGCGCTTCTGGACCAAGGTGATGCGCGACCTGGGGCTGATTGAGAACGACGAGCCAGCGCGGCGGCTGTTTACGCAAGGCATGGTCATCAAGGATGGGGCCAAGATGTCCAAGTCCAAGGGCAACGTGGTCTCGCCCGACGAGATGGTGGCCCGCTACGGCGCCGACGCCACGCGCATGTACGCGCTGTTTGCCGCTCCGCCGGACCGCGATCTGGACTGGCAGGAGGACGGCGTGGCCGGGGTAAGCCGCTTCCTGGCCCGCGTCTGGCGGCTGACGATGAAGTATGCGCCGGCGGCGCGTTCGGCCCGCGAAACTCGGTCCGAAACGCAAAACGGCGGAGCCGCGCTGAAGCTGCTGCGCAAGCTGCATCAGACCATCGCCAAGGTCACGCTGGACTTTGAGGGCCGCTGGCACTTCAATACCTGCGTGGCGGCCATCATGGAGATGGTCAACGAGATTCAGGCCACGGACGCGCAACTGGCGGCGGGCGAAGTTTCCGCGCCGGTCCTGCTGGAGTTGCTGCGCTCCATCACGCTGCTGCTGGCTCCGTTTGCGCCGTATCTCGCGGCGGAGCTGTGGAAGATGCTGGGCGAGGAAGGCTCAGTGTTGCGCGCGCCCTGGCCTGAGAGCGATCCGGAGTTGGCGAAGGAAGACGAGCTTGAGATTCCGGTGCAGATCAACGGCAAGCTGGTCGCGGTGGTGCGGGTGGCTGCCGATGCCGATTCAAAGGCCATTGAAGAGGCGGCGCTGGCCGCGGAGAAGGTCCAGTCGCGCACCGCCGGCAAGACCGTGGCCAAGGTGATTGTGGTTCCCGGCAGGGCTGTAAACCTGGTGGTGAAGTAGCCGGACCTTTCCATCAATGAGGGTGCCCCACTCTTCCGGTCGCCGCGGCGACCCGCGGCGACCGAAAGGATGGGCTGCCGCGAATCTCAACCGGCAGTTTCCATGAGGAGTTGTATGCCTGCGCCCCTGCGCGGAACCCAGTCGCTGGTTGGCCAGATGGGTTGGGTCTTCGAGCGGCCCTCGCTCACAGTGATCGAGGTTGCCTGGCGCTGGCTCTTCGGCATTCCCTTCTTGCTTGTTTGCTGGATGCAGGCGCAGCGGATTCTCACTGCGCTGCCGCTCGAGTCCACCGGACTCAATGTCATCGACGCGCAGAACCCGTGGGTCGCGGCGGTACAACTGGCCCGCGCGTGGGCGCTCTACCAGCCGCATCTAGCTGCCGTGCTGCGCTGGCTGCTGCCGCTGGCCGCGCTGGGCTGGGTGGTCGTCTCCGGGCTGGGCCGCAGCCTGGTTTTGATGCGGTTGCAGGCGAATCTTGAAGTGAACCCGGTTCCGCGGCTGCCTCGCCATCCCCTCCGCCTTCGGATTCTGACCATGATCGTCTTGCAGGCTGCATGGCTGGCTGTTTGGGCGGCCCTCTGCTTCTGTTGGTTCCGCTCCATGCAATGGGCCGCGGCCACGCACATCGCCGCCGCCAGCGAGCCGGACCTGGTGGGCTTCTCCATCTGGGCGATCTTTCTTTCGCTGGGATTCTTCACCGCGTGGGCGCTGGTTAGCTGGCCGGTCGCCATCGCTCCGCTGCTAATGCTGCTTGAAGACTGCAACCCCGCTCAAGCTCTCGTGCGCAGCCTGCGGCTGGGAATGCCGTTCACCGGCAAGCTGATTGAGATCAACCTGGTGATGGGCATCGTCAAGCTGGCGCTCCTGGTGCTGGCCATGGTGCTCTCCGCCGCGCCCCTGCCCTTCAGCGACCAACTCGGCGCCGATACTCTGCACTGGATAACCGCCGCGGCCGCGATCTTTTATCTCGTCGCCAGCGACTACTTCCAGGTAGTGCGGCTGAAAGGCTTCGTCGAGTTCTGGAAGATGTTTCGCGGCGGCGAGTCGGCGAGGTGAGGGATTTGCCGCATGAGCGGCTGGATGCAAAGTTGCCTGGGTGGTGGTGCAGAGACGAGGGTCGCCGCCGATTATTTGGGGAATCTGGCGTTGCTCCTCGGTATTGTTGGCGGTTCCCAATATGTATGGCGCAGCCAAAATGGGACAATCCAACGACAATTCTCAGCTACGAGCTTGACATTACCGGTATGATGACTTTATGTATCAGTATGAGGTGGTTCCGTGGAACTTCAACTCGGTCCGTATCGAGTCAATTCGGTTTATGAGGGCGACTGTCTGGCCCTGATTGGAGCTCTCCCCGAGGAGTCTATTGACGTGTTGGTAACCAGTCCGCCCTACTGGGGCCAGCGTGTCTCTTCGGGGACTGGAACAGAGGAGGATCCGAGAGCCTACCTCCATTTTCTATTTAGAGTGTTCGAGGCATTTCTCCCCAAGCTTAAGCGCCAAGGGATCGTATGGATCAATTTGGGGGATGCATATAATACGCCGGTGAATTGGCGTCTAGACGACCGAAAGTACAGCAGTCTTGGAGCCGAGAAGAATGGCCTAGCGGACCATAACTCGGCGTACACGAAACCGCGAGCAAAGCGAAGGGCGTTCTTGGACCCCGAAGAATCCTGGTTGAACTACGGCAATCTCCTAGCACTCCCTAATCGGCTCGTCATGGCCCTATGCGATGCAGGCTACTTGTACCGAGGCGAAGTAATTTGGCGAAAGCGAAATCCTATGCCCGAGGGCCGCTGCCGTCGTCCGCATCGACAGCACGAGCCGATCTTCCTTTTGGCGAGAGATGAGGGCCACTGTTTTCGTGTATCCCCACCTGTGGGGAGTGTGTGGGATTTTGCCAATGAGAAGATCGACGGATTAGCTCATTTCTCGCGGTTCCCTGAAGAATTGCCGCGCCAATGCATTGATGCATATGGGCAGTTAGGTCCAAGGACCGTGGTTTTCGACCCGTTTTCTGGTTCCGGCACAACGGGCATCGCGGCCTTGAAGCTCAATTGCAGCTATATCGGCTTCGAAATTGACCCCGAGCAGGTGGCAGCCTCCAATAGAAGGCTGCGTGATGTCGAGCAGACCGATGCACCGCTCTTCAGAATGCACGAAATTCTTGCCAGCGCCTCAGGATGAATTGGGAAAATGCGTCGTCAGAATTTGTAAAATCACAGACCTGCACGCGCCGTTCCGGCGGCAATGTTTCCGGGCTTGGGCGTGTGTTTCGATTGTAAGAGAAGCATCCAGTAAACTCGCCCTGGTCCTCTATATCCAGGCGCTTGGCGCTTCTCTTCCCGACCACTCCGCCTAATTCGCCGCGATTGCTTGGATGGGCGTAAGGAGTGCCTTTGCAATCCATCGTCCAGAGCGGTGAGGTGTATCCGGCATCGCGAAGAGCACGGCTGAGCGGCACATCATCTGTTCTACGTTCCGCAAAACTGGCCTTCACGTGAACGACTCCAAAGAAGCGAGAGGCGCCTCGTGTGTCTCCGGTTAGCACTACGTCGATCTTGTCCGCTTCCACGCGGCCAGGCAACTCCAGGCCTCGGACAAGCTGTTGCTTGGCGGCCCCGTCGGCGATGAACAAGTTCACGCCGTGCCGCTTAAGATGAGGTCCATAGTGGCGTACGAGGACTTCCTCGAGGGCCCAGCCCCCGGTTCGCTTCCAACTCTGCGTGAAATCCAACTGCGCATATTGCGCGGGGTGGTTGTAAGGATCGCAGTAGGCCCGATAGATCACGAACCACCAGAGATCGGAGGGGTTTGCATGCGGCCAAATTGCGACGGCTCTCAGGAATGCTCGGGCAACCGCGTCTGATTTGACCGCTTCGCTCTGTGTGTCGTCCGCATTCGTCAGCCGTGACAACCCATCTCGCAGCGTCTTCATGACCGATTCAAACTCGTCGAGCCTGCAGTTAGGCAGAGTATAGTGCGCGTCGAATCTCGCGTAGCTAAAATGAATGACGATGTCGTCTCCCGACTGCTCGGCGAAGATGACACGGTCAATGGCAGCAGCTCCCGGCTTCGGCAGGCCTTGAAGCAGATCTGCAAAGCTGAAATTGATCTCATGCAGAATCGCCAGCACCATGTCGATGCTTGGAGCTATTTCGCCCCGTTCGAACCTGCCCACCCAGCCTGGTCCAAGGATCAGGCGTTCTTCTAGCGCACTCTCGTTTAGACCTGCCCGCTCCCGTAGAGTCCGCAGGTTGGCTAGCAGCGATTTCAAGTAACCCCGGGCCTCAGGCATCGAACATTTCTCTCGCTTCCACACCCAGGGCCTCGGCAATCTTGTGGATATTCACTAGACTGATATTCCGCTCCCCGCGCTCGACTCCGCCGATGTACGTTCGGTCCAGGTTGCATGCAAGCGCGAGCGTTTCTTGGGAAAGCTGCTTCCTTTTCCGGAGTTCACGCACTCGATTCCCGAAACTCTGTTGAAGTCGTTGCTCGCGTCCCGCGTCCATCAAAGCAATGGGAGCACTTTAGATGACCATAAGTCCACGGACTTTACGTATCATCGCAGCCGGGGGCAGGTTCTTGCTGATTTTCGGAGGCCGCTGCCGCAAGGACGGCCAGTCCCTAGTGCTCCTCCCTCCCCGGCCGCAGCATGAGGTCTTTGATGGCTTCGCGGGGGTCTTTGCCTTCGTTGAGGATCAGCTCCATCTGCTCGGTGATGGGCATTTCGATCCGGTGCAGGCGGGCCAGGCCGAGCACGGCGCGCGTGGTGAGGACGCCTTCAGCGACCTTGCCGCCCAGGCTGTCGAGGATCTCCGCGAGGTTGCGGCCCTGACCCAACGCCTGACCGACCGTCCGGTTGCGGCTGAGCGAGCCGGTGCAGGTGAGCACCAGGTCGCCGACGCCGGAGAGGCCGGCAAGGGTTTCGCGGCGGCCTCCGCAGGCCACGGCGAGGCGGGTGATCTCGGCGATGCCGCGCGTGATGAGGGCGGCGGCGGAGTTGTGGCCGAGGCCGATTCCCGCCGCGACGCCGGCAGCGATGGCGATCACGTTCTTGAGCGCGCCGCCAAGTTCGACGCCGATCACGTCGGTGCTGGTATAGAGGCGGAGCGCCTCGGACGAGAACTCCTGCTGGATTGCGGCGGCGATTTCGGGGTCCTCGAAGGCGACGGTTACGGCGGTCGGCTGGCCCTGCGCGACTTCAAGGGCGAAGCTGGGGCCGCTGAAGGCTCCGATGGGCAGGGTGAGGCCGATTTCGCCCAGGCTGGCGGCGATGACCTGGGTCATGCGCAGGTAGGTGTGGTCTTCAACGCCCTTGGTGGCGCTGACCACGATCTGGCCGGGATGGAGATGGGCGCGGAGCCGGGAGAGCGCGGGGCGGAGAAACTCGGAGGGGACAACGGAGACAACGATCTCCGCATCGGCGACGGCCGCTTCGCTGCCGGTGATGGCGATGGCGGCGGGGATGGGAAAGCCTGGAAGGAAGAGGGTGTTTTCGCCCGCGGCGACGATCTCCTGGGCAAACTCCGGGCTGTGAGCCCAGAGAGTGATCCGGTGGCCCCCGCGGCGATGGAGCGTGAGGGCAAGGGCGGTTCCCCATGCGCCGGAGCCGAGGATGACGATGCGGCTCATGCGCTTGCCGTCTTTCGATTGGGGGTTCCCAGGCGGGCCTCCGTACCGGCAAGCAGGCGGCGGATGTTTTGGTGGTGCTTGACGATGATGAGCAGGGCGACGGCGAATTCGGCCGCGATGAAGACGGCGGGACGAGGGCCGCTCACCAGAAGCCAGGCAAAGACGGGAAAGCTGGCCGAGCCGAGGATGGAGGCCAGCGAGACATAGCGACTGATGAGAAGGACGAGGAAGAAGACGCCGATGGCGGCCAGAGCCGCGGCGGGGGTGGCGGCCAGGAAGACGCCGAAGCCGGTGGCCACGCCCTTTCCGCCGCGAAAATGGAGCCAGACAGGGAACATGTGGCCGAGGACTGCGAAGAGAGCGGCGACGGCCTGGGCGGTGCGCGCCGGCGTGGCGGGCATGAGCAGTGCGCCGAGCAGTGCGCCGAGCCAGACGGCCGAGCAGCCTTTGAGCATGTCCAGCAGAAAGGTGGCCGCGCCCAGGCCCTTGCCGCCGGAGCGGAGGACGTTGGTTGCGCCGATATTGCCGCTGCCTACGGAGCGAATGTCCTTGTGGCGGAAGATGCGGACCAGCAGGTACCCGGTGGGGATGGACCCCAGCAGGTAAGCGGCGGCCGCAATGAGCAGGCTTGGAAGGAGCATGACGACTGAGAGTTTAGCAGGTGCCACCCGCGGTGGGGCAGACGTCCCCTCCGCGCCAAACCGATGAGGTCTCAGTCGGAGACAATCACTTCGCCGGGGACGATGGGGCGGGTGCGATAGAGCAAGCCGCGCTGCGCGAGCAGACCCATGAACAGCAATGCGGCTACGTAGACGAGGAGCTTGCTCAGGTCGCCCGCATGGCCGCGGGGCAGGGTCTTCCACAGTACGAGCAAAAGCGTCTGCGCGGCAGTGACGGCCCAGACGGAGCCGTAGAAGTAGCGGCGCTCGGTGCCTTCAGTCCGGGTGGAGGGTCCGACGCGGGGCAGCTTGCCGATAGCGCCCAGCAGCAGAATGACGGCGCACAGCGGCAGGTAAGCGTAGTGGTAGATCTGCTTCATATACCAGACGCCGGTGAAGACGGCGACGAGGAGGCCGGCGAGGTTGAGCAGCGCGAAGTTCAGCACGGCGTTCCAGGCGAAGGTGTAGCAGACGCGGCGGTAGAGCGGATTGGGCTTGTCCTCATCGAAGCGCAGGATATAGGGGCGGGGTTCCGCACCGGGCAGCTGCCCGCGCAGACCGGCGATGCCCGTGCCCAGCAGCACCGCGCCGAGCCAGGCCAGATTGCCCCCATGAAATCCGCGGGCAAAGAGCGAGAAGGTCAGAGGTCCGGGGGTGAGGAAGAAGACCCATATCCAGATGGGCCAGTGGCACAGCCGGTAGATGCGCGTGTTGCGCTCGCGGATCTTCCGTTCCTGGGCAAACTCCACTTTTCCGCGATATTGCATTGGGAAGAGTCTCTCAGGGCGCATAGCAGAGCGTCAATGCTGGAAAGGGGCTGGAGCATGACAATCGCATTGGAATCGTTGAAGGGTACGGGCAATCCAACCCACGGCAAAACACTGTTCCGGAATAGCTCGGAAACAGGGCAAAACTTCAGAGGCTCCCCGGATTCCGTCGCGAGCGCGGGAAGCCAATGGGGGCAGACTCGCCTGCCGCCGTCTCAGGGGCGATCGTAGAAGCGGAAGAAGAGCGAAGGCTTTGCGACCGGCTCGGCCTTTGCCACCAGTTCTGTCGCCTGCCCGTCGCTCAAGGGCGTAAACTCGCGCGCCAGTTGCACGTTCTCTTCAAGCTGGGCGATGGTGTCGCAGCCGACGATGACCGTGCTCACGGGGCGTGAAAGCGTGTAGTACATGGCCTCGCGCATGGTGAGGGTGCCGGGAGTGGTGGTCTGGATCGTCATGCCCTCCCAGGAGTGCTTCTGCTCTTCGAGCGGCGGCGGTGTCCAGGAGGAAAGCAGGCGGCTGCGACCGGGAATCTTCATGCCAATAATGCCCATCTGGCGCTCGACTGCCAGGGGCAGGAGCTCCTGGTTGAAGCTGAAGTGGTGGGGATCGGCGGCGTTCATGGCCATGAGGATGGTGTCGAAGGGATGGCGGCGGATGCACTCCATGAGCGCGTCGGGCCGGTAATGGCCGGTGATGCCGAGGTAGCGCACCACCTTCTGCCGCTGCATCTCCAGGAGGGCTTCCATTGCGCCGCCCTGGGCGAAGACGGCATCCACATCGGTCATGGTGCCGATATCGTGAAGCTGCCAGAGGTCCACATGGTCGGTGCGCAGCAGTTCGAGCGACTTGTCGATCATGCGCATGGAGCCGTCGCGAGTCCGCTCCTTGGTCTTGGTGGCGAGGAAGGCCTCGCTGCGCCGGCGCGCCATCACCCGGCCCACGTACTGCTCGCTCCAGCGTTCGGGTCCGCCATAGATGGACGAGGTATCGATGTAGTTGACGCCCACATCGAGTGCCCGCTCGATGACAGGCACGGCCCGGTCGAAGTTGTTGGCCTGCTCCAGAGCGGCCTGGCCGCCGAGCGAAAAGATGCCCACCTTGTAGCCGGTCTTGCCCAGATTGCGCGTGGGCATGGCCGATGGGGTTACGGGATTGGACGGAAGACCGGGGAGGGTCTTCGCCGCCCCAGCCAGCGCCCCCGGAGCCAGCAACGCCGCCGCTGCCGCTCCACTCGCCTTCAGGAATTCGCGACGCCCCTGCCTGCGCGCCGCAACCGCTTGATTCTCATTCATGACGACCTCCTCGCCCATTCGGGGCGCCTAGCGAGAAATCATCATAAACCCGCGCTTGCTGGATGGGGAATCCGGCTAGGCGAGCTTCGCGGCCACAATGGCTTCGGCTGCAGCTACGGTCTCTTCGAGGGTCATGCGGGTGGAATCAAGCAGGACGGCATCGGGCGCGGGTTTGAGGGGCGAATCGGCGCGATTCCGGTCCCGCTCGTCGCGGGCGCGCAGGTCGCGGATTACTTCATCGGGCTGCCGGGTGGGCTGAGGGACAGGCTGCCCAAGCTGGGCAACTTGGGCAACTTGATCGAAGCGGCGCAAACCCCGCACCTCGGGAGCCGCATCGAGGAAGATCTTGACCTCCGCCTGCGGAAAGACCACGGTGCCGATGTCGCGGCCCTCCATGACTACTCCGCCGGCGGCGCCCAACTGCTGTTGCAGGCGGACCATCCGGGCGCGAATGGGAGGGAACACGCTCACCCGCGAGGCGGCGTCGGTCACCGCCTGGCTGCGGATCAGGGCGGTCACATCCTCGCCGTCGAGCAGGACGCGATTGTCTTCTTGAGTGGGTTCCAGGAGGATGGTGGTTTCGGCGGCCAGGGCTTCCAGTCTCTTGCTCTCATCCAAAGAAACTGCCGCCCGCAAGGCCTTGAGGGCGAAGGCGCGGTACATGGCCCCGCTCTCCAGGTTAAGCAAGCCAAAATGCCGCGCCAAGTGACGGGCGACGGTACTCTTGCCCGCGCCGGCGGGGCCGTCGATGGCGACGATGATCTTGGCGGCGGGAAGAGGGGGGCGCGCAGGGGCTGCATCCGCACTCATGCGCGCTTCTTCGTCTCCTGTCTGGGTTGGGGTTTGGACTGTGACTTGGGCCGGGCGGTAAAGCCGAACCGCTTGCTGTTGCCCGCCTTTGCGCCCGCTGTCAAAGCCGGTTTGCGGCTGCCGCGCATGGTGTGCGCATCGGAACTTGGCTTGCCCGCGGTCTTGGCGCCGTTGCCGTGGCCGTTGCGCTGGCTCCATGCCGGAGCAGAAGGCTTCCCGGTCCGCGTGCCGGAGACGCCGTGGGCCGGGCGCGCCGCGCTTCCAGCGGACCGCGAGCCATTGCCGGAACCGTTGCCGGAGCGAGCCCCATTGCCAGACCGCGCGCCGTTGCCGGAGCGAGCCCCGTTGCCGCTCGCGGAAGCATTCGGGCTCCAGCGTTTGCCGGAGGCCGGCCGCGAACCGCTCGCCGCGCGGGCGCCGGCAGAACGTGCCGCCCCTGGGCGGCTCTCAGAGCTTGCGCGCCGGGCTGGGCGGCTGCCAGCAGACGACTGCGCCGGTTTCCGGTCTCTGGAATGGGCAGTCCGCCGCGACGGGCTGAAGTGGGGCCGAGCTGCAGCGCTCTTCCCGCCGGATGCGGGCTTGCGCGCCGCAGAGGAGCGGGGGAGGCGGGGTTCGCCGGACTTGTCGGATTCTTTCGGCGCCGGCGAGGGCTGTGAAACCGGATGCGGCGCTTCAACCTCCAGTGCTTCTTCCTCGTGGTCCCAGGAACGCAGGAAGTATGCGGAGGCCGGCATCGAGGAACTGGCATAGACGGTGGGAGGGACAGCGAACTCCGGCAGCGTGCCCGCAACGTAGAAATGCGGGGCGTGGCCCATGGAGATGGTATGCACCTGGCGCGTGGCTACCAAGCCGCGAAGCACTTCGCGAATCTTGCTGCGCGCGGTGAGCGGGGCCAGGAAGAGCTCGACCTCTTCCATGCTGGCCGCGATCACGGCCTGCAAATAGATGGAAGCGAGCACGGAGATGGCCGTGACCTGAGAGGTGGAGGCGCCCTCGGCGATGGCCTTCTGGAAGCGCGTGCGCAACAGTTGCCACTGAGCGGGCTGGCCGAGGACCGAGACAACGGGAATGATGCGAAGCTGCTGCCAGAGCTCGGTGATGGCGCGCAGGACTGCGCCTTCGGTCACCTCGCGGCCCAGCGCATGGGTAAGAGCGGCGAGGGTGGTGTCACCCGCCTCCAACACCTTGTAAGCTTGCACGGCGAGTTGCGAAACCTGGCGCGAGCCGGTCAATTGCGGGTTGCGACGCCAGTCGCGGTCGCCCCGGAGAGCATAGACGTAGGGAAGAACCCAGCCGGCAACGACAAAATCCGGCTGCTCGCCCTGCAGCCCGAGGAGGTTGAGGCGCACGGCCACGCCGTCGGTCTCCAAGCGCACCAATAGCTCTTCAGCTACCGCAATATGCCGGGGATCGGGAGTGGCGTTCCGCTCACCTGCCACAGCCTCGACAAACGACGGCGCGATGGAGGAGGAAAACTGCCGCCGGGGCAGGAAGAGACACAAGCCGGTCTCCTCAATCCAGGTCCGGGCGTCCTCCAGGGTGAGTGTCCCGTGTCCGTTCTGGCGCATCCTTTCGGCGCGCGATGCTTCCAATTGCTCTGCTGTCAAAGAAAAACCTCGCTTCCAGGCTGGCGCTGGCGCCGGGCTACCCTCGCTCCTGAGAGGAGGGCGGCCACCTTCCAGACGTACTAAACGCGATGGAAGGCCCGCTGGATCTCCTTCCAAGAATACACCAAAGCTATTGGACGTCCGTGCGGGCAACTGGTTGGGTGACTAGTTTTCGCCAATTCCAACAGTAACCATTCCATACGCGCCGGGTCAAGGGCTGTGTTGACCTTGATGGCGGAATGGCAGGCGATGGAGGCGGCAATTCGCGTGCGCAGAGCCATAAGATCTTCATTCCGTTTGGGTTCACCGGAATCGGCGGCGGATTGCTCGATTACCTCACCCAGCATCCGCTCCAAAGCCGCTCCGTCGAGGCCGACCGGCGCCGCCTTGACCGCAAGTGTATGTGGGCCAAAGGGTTCCACTTCAAAGCCGTTGCGGTCCAGCTCTTCGGCGATGCGCGCGAAGAAAACCATCTGCCAGGGATTCAGTTCCACCAGCAGGGGCATAAGTAACCTCTGCCGCTGCACCTGCTCGACCTGGCGGTCGCGCAAAATCTTTTCAAAAAGAATGCGCTCGTGCGCCACATGCTGGTCGATGATCCACAATCCATCGTCGCCGGCGGCCAGAATAAACGACTCGCGCAACTGCGCCAGCGGGCGGAGCGAGCCCAGGTGGTTCAGGTTGGCCGCTGCCTGCTCCGCCTCCACCAGGGCGGTCGCAGCCGCGGCGCCCGGATCGTTGGCGCTGCCGGACCCTGGCGAGCAGCCCTCCGGCCCAGGCAGATTCGCGGGCTGGAACAGCGCTGCCGCAGCCTCGCCCCAGGCCTGTCGATCCTGTTCCCCCCATCCGCCGGGATTCAAGCTTCGGGCGTCAAACGGCAGCTTGCCGGGAACCGGCGTTGGCAGCCGCGGAGTCAGTTGGAAGGGTTCGGCGTCGGCGCGGGCGGCGAGGGCCGCTCCCGGCTCGGAGTCCGGAGGGGGCGTTGGAGGCGCACTGTCTGGAGCGCCGGGCAGCGGCGAAGCGGCTGGCGGCATCAGCGAGGGGCTGGCCGTGGGCGCGGTGTGGGCAGCCAGAAATCCCGCGGCCGGCCGCGCCTGGATCAGCGCCGTGCGCAGGCTGTCGCGGACAAAATCGTGCACCAGGCTCTGCTGGCGGAAGCGGACTTCGGTTTTGGCGGGGTGGACGTTGACGTCGACTTCCTCGGGCGGCATCTCGAGAAAGAGCAGCACCACCGGGAAACTGGTGGGAGGAATCACGTTGCGATAGGCCTCGGTGATGGCGTGCATGAGCAGCCGGTCGCGGATAAGGCGCTTGTTCACAAAGATATAGATCGAATTGCGGTTGAGCTTTTGCAACTCCGGCTTGGAGTAGAAGCCGCTGAGGCGGAGTGCGCCGGGATCGCGGGCGGGCTGGTCGAGGTCTCGTTTCCAGGGGGGCGGGTCGGGCAGTCCGGCATGGGCCAGCGGGGTTTCAGCGGCTACGGGCAGCAGTTGGGCCAGCGTCTCCTTGCCGAATATCTGGTAGATGCGCTCGGCGGTGCGCCCGACCGGCGGCGCGTTGACGATGGTGTGCGTGGCCGAGACCAGTTCGAAGTGCTTCTCCGGATGGGCCAGCGCGTAGTGGGTCACCAGCGCCGTCACGTGGGCCAGTTCGGTGCTCTCGGCGCGCAGGAACTTGCGCCGCGCCGGGGTATTGAAGAAGAGATCGGCGACGGCGACCGTGGTTCCGCGGGGCAGGGCAGCGTCGTCCACGTGCAGAATCTTGCCGCCGGCAATCTCGACGCGGGTTCCGGCCTCGGCCTGGCCGGTTGAGGAGCCCGTCGCAGTTTCAAGGGTCACGCGGGCCACCGAGGCGATGGAGGGCAGCGCCTCGCCCCGGAATCCCAGGGTCGCGATGGAGAGCAGATCGTCCACGGTGCGCAGCTTGGAGGTGGCATGGCGCTCGAAGGCCAGCAGGGCATCGTCGCGGTTCATGCCTTGGCCGTCATCGGCGACGCGGATCAGCCGCCGGCCGCCGGCCTCGACCTCGACGCGAATACGGCCTGCGCCGGCGTCCAGCGCGTTCTCCAGCAGCTCCTTCACCACCGAGGCTGGACGGTCCACCACCTCGCCGGCGGCGATCTGGTTGGCAACCTGGTCAGGGAGAATGCGGATGCGGCCCATAAGCCTCTAGGGTAACGCAGGAAGGCAGGGCTCAGAGATCAGAGCTCAGGGGTCAGGCCGGCTGACCTTCGGCACGCGGTTGCCATTACGCCTGCATTCACGGCGAGTTCCCAATCCACTTTCGCGCTGTTGCGGCGTATTGCGGATGGGCTATATTGACTACGTGCCGCGCCGGCAGGCGGCTGTCAAGGGCCAGGAGGGGCTGATGAACATTACCGACACGATCGCATTGGTGCTGAAGAGCAAGGGCGAAAACAGAGTCCTGTCGATAGCGCCCGAGGCGTCGGTCTACGCAGCGCTGGAGAAGATGGCCGAGCACGATGTGGGCGCCTTGCTGGTGGTTTCCGGCGGCCGGCTGGCCGGCATCCTGTCGGAGCGGGACTACGCACGCAAGGGAGTACTGATGGGCCACCCCGCCGAAGGAACCCAGGTGAGCGGGATCATGACCAGCCCGGTGATCTCCGTGAGTCCGGAGCAGACCGTGGATGAATGCATGACCATGATGACCGAGAAGCACATTCGCCATTTACCGGTGTTGCAGGATGAGGCCGTGGTGGGACTGATCTCCATCGGCGACTTGGTGAAGTGGGTAATCTCCGGCCAGGCGCAAACCATCGATGCGCTGCAGGGCTACATCGCGGGAGCGTATCCGGGATAGCTTCGCCGAGGGGCCTTTGCGAGCAGGCGGCGCAAATGCAAAATGCCGCCCGGAGGCGGCATCCTGCGAACGGAATGTGGGAGCGTCAGACGCCCATGCCAAACTCGCTGGTCTGCTGTTCGCCGGCGCCGGAAAAGAAGTCGTAGGGTGTGCGGCGGTTGAACTTGTAGCCCTTGCGCAGCTCATAGCCCAGGTAGATGCCCAGCGCGGCCAGCGCCATTCCCGCGGAGAACCAGCCAATCAGGCGCAGGGTGCTTCTTTCGCACTTCTCTTCGGCATTGGACTCTTCCACTATCGCGAGCGGTTCGGCTTCGGCGGACATGACGGACTGCCTCCTACTCCTTCATGATACTCCAGTTTCGGTTTCTTCTTACCGCAGTGCGGTGCGAAACGGGAGAAGTCTGTTTACTTCAAAGTGTCGATTTGGAAGAGCCACTCGGTCTTCTCCAGTTCGGAAAGAAAGCTGGCACGGATGGAGTTGGCCGCCAACTGGCGCAGTTCGTCGCGGGTAAAGCCCTGCTGGGTGTGGGCCAGCAGAAACTCATTTGCCAGATCGGAGCCGAAGAAGGTCGGGTCGTCGGAGTTGAGCGTGACCAGGAGGCCGGCGTCGAAGTAGCGGCGCAGCGGGTGCTCGGCAAAGGAGGCGCAGACGCCGGTGCGGACGTTCGAGGTGGGATTCAGGTCGATGGGCGTGGCGCGCGCCTTCAACTCCTCCATCAGGTAGAAGTCCTTTGCGGCCGAGAGGGCGTGGCCGATGCGCTCCGAGCCGATGGAGAGCGCCTCGCGGATGGCCTCGGGGCCGGTGGTCTCGCCGGCGTGGTTGGTGAGACGGAGGCCGGCTTGGGCCGCCTGGGCGAAGAGGGCGCGGAAGGGCTCGGAGTGGGCGCGGCGCTCGTCTCCGCCGAGTCCGATGGCGACGATGGAGGGGTAGCGGGAGCGCATTTCGGCGGCCTTGAGGAAGACCCACTCGGCCTCCTCAACGGTGAAGTGGCGGACGGCGTCGAATATCCAATAGAGCGATAGGCCCAGTTGGCGCTGGCCTCGCTCGCGGGCGCGTTCGAGACCGGCAAAGATGGCTTCGAAGGCCGCGGGGGCGTGGTTGCGCGTCCTGTAGATGACGCCGACGGAGACGAAGACTTCGGCGTGGACCACGCCCTGCGCGGCAAGGCTCTCGATCATGCGCCAGGCGGCCAGCTCGTAGTCCTCGGGGTCGATGAGCAACTGGCAGACGGCCTTGAAGGCGTCCAGGAAGCCGGTGAAGTTCGTGAACCGGTAGAGTGCCTCGGCTTCGGGCAGCGTCAGGGGCCGCTCGTCATGGCGGGCGCTCAGCTCGACCAGCGTGGCGGGCAGGATGGCGCCTTCGAGGTGCAGGTGCAGCTCGGCCTTGGGCAGGCGGCGGATGAAGGCTTCGATGTCGGACACAGTTTCAAGTTTACCGGTAGATTGAGCGATCCCATGTCTCACAAGCAGATTCCTCGACTTTGTTCAGACTCTCGACCAACCATGGCCGACATTTGCCGCTCCGACGACGGAAAAGCGGCCTTCTTTCAGTCAAATACGGCCCATTGGGGGCTAAAAAGTGGGCAAAATCGGAGGTTTGCAGTTACTGATCCGTCACTGAGTAAGAATTACAAACAATTGATTGCGTGCAAGTTACAAGTGCCGCAGGGGTCGAAAGACGGCCCCTAACGGCCCAGGGGGGGTACGGACCGGGCACATGGCTGACAGATTGTCCCAGGGTCTGGCCCGCTGTTCCCCTATCTTCCAGTGTGGGCCGGCGGGAGGTAAATCTACGCAAAAGGCGATTGTGGCGCTGCTCCACAGCGGCCAGCCGCTCTGGAACTGATTCGATTTCGGGCCACTACGACGTTTGCCGGGACCGATCCTGCTAGACCGTGGGCTTCTTCTTGCTAGTTGAGGTCCGGAGTCTCCCCGGTCCCCAAGAGCGAGGGACCGGGGGCACCCTCGGTGTGGTTTTTGAGGCGTCGAGACCGAGGCCACCCGCCATGAATCGAGTATGAAGAACTCTGGGAAGTAGTCTTCATATCCCGTGAGAATTTGCACATATTCTAAAGGAGACCGTCTTGGCTTGGAGCCAAAGCTGATCATTCGCTATTTGGCTTCACGGGAGTGAATTCAACCACCCGGCTGCCAAGCTCCCCGTTAGGAAGCCGAATGATTTGAATAGTAATTTTGGAAAGGAATTTGCCTTGCGTCGCAATCCACCTCAATAGGGCCTTCTTTTCCTCACCGCCAGGAACATTGTCCTCTCCAGTCTTGTGAGCTTGTAGGAGATCCTGGACCACACCTGCTGCCAAATCCGGGATGCTCAGCAGGTCATCCAGATGGCTCTTGTCGTCGAATGACTTGCCAAAACCCACAAGATCAAATCTGTGTTTGCAGTACATACCGAGTGCGCGAACAAATATGTTCTGGGTATCCTCGAACCGTCGATCTTGGGCATTTTCGTTAATAACGTCATTATCGCAATACCAAAGCAGGCGCTGGTTTTCTTTCGTGGTTAGGGCGGTAAATATTGCGATCGAATGACAAACGCGAAGAACCTTCTCAGCAGCCGCTCCCCTCCATTTACCAAATCCCATGGCGGCAAGTTGTTGCTCCATGAGCGGATAGGTTTCCCTCTTTGAAACCCCAAATACGGTGTCGATTTGTTTGTCGATGGCAATAGTGATGACCGCGCCATGGATGAAGTTGTCTACTAAACGAAGGAACTCCGGCAAGGCCCGACTCCTTGGGCCAAAACTCAGATCTTTGAAGGCAAACTCGCTGTAAGGCTTGATTAAGCCGTGTTTTCTCCTTAGCTCTTCCACCTGTGCCATGAACGGGCCGACCTTGTTGTAAGCCAGGATCAGAAACGAATAGGTATTGAAGTGTGCACCCTTGTGCTCACCGCTGAAGTCCGACATTACTGCGATTCTTTCGTCGTCTGAAAAATCAGGCAACTCCTTAAGTTGACCGATTGCAGGGGCGAGCAGTTGCGCAAGATATGGAGATTTCGGCGTAATCGCTGAAAGATCGAAGGGCGCGTTCTTTTTGATCTTTTGTTTGAGCGGGGCGTCGGGAATTCTAGATCTTGTCATAAACGCAGCTTTCAGTTAGCCGACAACAGATTTCTAGTAGAGCACTACCCTCCTAAGCCGGGGGGCGACTCTGAACTTCTCGACTGACGAGAGCAGTTCAATTCACTTATTATCAACCGATTTGCGGAATAAAGGCAGAGAATCCGTGAACACTCACCGCAGCCCGGCGAACTCCGACCGGTGGCGGCTGTAGAGGAAGTAGATGACCAGGCCGATGGCCAGCCAGATGAGGAAGCGCATCCAGGTGATGATGGGCAATCCGGCCATGAGCAAGAAGCAGAAGAAGACGCTGAGCGCCGGAATAATCGGTCCAAAGGGAACGCGGAAGCCGCGGCGGCGATCCGGTTCGCGGTAGCGCAGCACGATGACGCCGACGGAGACCAGGACGAAAGCGAAGAGGGTTCCGATGTTGGAGAGGTCGGCCAGGGTGCCGATGTCGAAGAGGCCGGAGGGGATGGCCACCACGAACCCGGCTACCCAGGTGGAGAATGCCGGAGTGCGGAAGACCGGGTGCACATTGCTGAAGACTTTGGGCAGCAGGCCGTCGCGGGACATGGAGAACCAGACGCGCGACTGGCCGAGCTGGTAGACGAGAATCGACGAGAGCATGCCCATGATGGCGCCAACGAGGACCACCAGCCTGATCCAGTGGAGGGAATGGCCGCCGGGAAGGATGGAGAGCTTCTTGAGCGCGTTGACCACCGGAGCGGCGTCGCCCACCATGGAGTGCCAGGGCACCAGGCCGGTGAGGCAGACGGCGACGGCCACATAGAGCGCCGTGCAGATAACCAGCGTGGCGATGATGCCGATGGGCAGGTCGCGCTGCGGGTTGCGGCACTCCTCGGCGGCGGTGGAGACCGAGTCGAAGCCGATGTAGGTGAAGAAGATAATCGACCCGCCGGTGAGCACGCCGCTCCAGCCGTTGGGCATGAACGGATGCCAGTTGCCGGGATGGATGAAGCCGATGACGGCGAAGACGAAGATGAGAATGGCGATGAGCTTGATGCTCACCATCATGTTGTTGGTGCTGGCCGACTCGCGAATGCCGCGAACCAGAATCACCGTGAGAATGAGAACGATGAGGAAGGCGGGAATGTTGAAGCCGAAGTGCCAGCCGGGGTGGTAGAGCCAGTTGCCGGCCAGATCCTGGAGGCCGTCGGGGAGATAGGCGGGCGAGATCCATCTGGCTGAGGGATGCAGGCCGAACCAGTCCAGCAGGTCCACCACGTGGGCGGCAAAGCCGACGCTGACGGTCATGTTGGAGCCGGCGTACTCGAGAATCAGATCCCAGCCGATGATCCAGGCGATCAGCTCGCCCATGGTGGCGTAGGTGTAGGTATAGGCCGAACCGGCGATGGGAATCATGGAGGCGAGTTCGGCATAACAGAGGCCGGTGAGCGCGCAGACAATGGCCACCAGCACCAGGGAAAGCGCGATCGCCGGACCTGCGCCGGGACGCCCGGCCAGCGCGGTGTGGGTGATGACGTAGTGGATGAGCGGCGTATTCACCACGCTGGTCGCGTCGAATTGCTCGCCGGAGATGGCCGTGCCGATGACCGTGAAGATGCCCGAGCCGATGACGGCCCCGATGCCGAGCGCGGTCAGCGACCACGGGCCGAGGGTCTTCTTGAGCCGGTGCTCGGGTTCCTCCGCGTCCCGGATCAGCTTGTCGATCGACTTGCGGGCAAGCAGTTGACTGGCCAGCGCGGTTCTCCTCATTGAGCGGGGTTGCGGAATCCTCTCGGATGCAGCGGCCTAGCGCTTGGAGACTCCGCGAGCCATCTTCTTGACCTTCTTCTTGTTTTCGCCGCGCGCTCCGGTGCGCTTTGCCTTGGGGGCGGCTTTTTTGCGGGCGGCGCGTTTCAGCTTCTTGCGTTCCAGCTTGTCTTCGATCTTGGTGGTGTCGGCCACGTGTAACCTCTTTCGCTGCAATCTCTTCGGGGTTTCCCGGAAATCGGGCAGGTGTGACCTCTATGTTAACAGGGATTTCGGCAGGGCGAAAGCGGCTGTGGGCACGACTGGACCGCGCTCCCGATGCGGGAGCGGACGGCCAGATGGAAACGGCGCGCCATGCGATTCGGGCGTACAATAAAGATAGACCAGAAAGTGACCAGCCTGCTCGGCTCCGGCCGTCCTACCGCTTCTGACGAGCTCTGCACCCCACGCAGCAATCAACCAGTAAGTTGACCGGAGTTCGTCATGCGTTCCGACAAGATACATCGCGCGCTAGCGCAGGGAATGAACCGCTTTGAAGTCTGCCAGCTTGTGGCCAAGGGCGTAAAAGCAACCCACAAGACCGGGTCGCGCTTTGAAGATTCAATCAACGACGTGCTGCAATACCTGGGCACCCACGAAACAAGTAAGGCAGGGCTGCACCCGGCGATCCCGCAGGTGAGCGTGAAGAGCCTGAAGCCGGCGGCGTAACAAGACAGAGATCAGGGATCAGTTGGCGGCGGGCGGGAGTCGAGAGCCTCAAGCCGGCCGGTCAGTTCCATTTACAAGCGTCAACAGACGCCAGACACAAAAGAGGGACGGCATTGCTGCCTTCCCTCTTTGCGTTTGGATCCGCTATGGCGATTCATCCTTGTTGCCGGGTGGGTTGACCCTGCGAGGCTTGAATCGGCCGGCCCGAACTAGACGACCTGAACGTTCTCAGCCTGCCAGCCCTTGGGGCCCTTGGTCACGTTGAACTGAACCTTCTGGCCTTCTTGCAGCGAGCGGAAGCCGCTCGACTGAATGGCGGTGTGATGGACGAAGACGTCCTCGCCGTTTTCGCGGCTCAAAAATCCAAAGCCCTTGGCGTCGTTAAACCACTTGACTGTGCCTGTTTCCATTGTGTGTTGCTCCTCTTTACCGATTTACCGCGAACGCAATGTGGAAGTTTGCGAGTAGGCGGTAACCGGAACAGGCAAAAACTTCAGATCGAATTCTACGATTGCATTGAGTGTAGCACGGATTTGAATGCGGCGCGGGAAATATGGGGCTTCGGGCGGCGGGGGCTGGCCGGGAACGTTCCACCCGCATTTCCCACAAAGATTGAGGCTATTCCTCGATTTCGCTTCACAAATGGTGCAATTTATGGCCTATACTGCTCTCAGAGCGAGGAATGTATCCCCATTTGCGGCACCCTCCTCGTCACTTCCATGGCTACGCAACTTTCCCAGAAGCGCGCCTACGACCCGCCACCGGCGATTCCCAACCGGCTGTACTTCAAAATTGGAGATGTGGCCGAGCTCTGCGGGCTCGAAACCTACGTGCTGCGGTTCTGGGAGACGCAGTTTCCCCAGCTCAAACCCAACAAGAGCGGAACCGGCCAGCGGCTTTACCGCCGCCGCGACGTGGAACTCGTTCTGGAGATCAAGCGCCTGGCCCACGCCGAGGGGTACACGCTGGCCGGCGCCCGCCAGGCTCTCGAGAAAGCACATTGGCGTCCCGCCCCTCAACCGCCGGCTCCGCAGCGCGATTTGTATTCCGTTCCCGAGCCCGATGCGCAACCTGATTCCGAATCGAACCTGCCGCTTCCGGCCGCCGACGCTGCCCAGCAGCGCCTCGATGCGGCTGCCTCGGTGATCGGCCACACGCGCGCAGAACTGCGTGAGATCGCCGGTCAGTTGGCCTTGCCGGTTCCGCGTCCGGCTCGCCGCCGCGCCCGGCTGGTCGCCGTTCCGCGTCCTTCGGACTCTCTCTTCCCAGAGTAGGCGGTTCACGCCTCGCGGAAGCATGCTTTGGGAATCCGAGCTGGCTCGCAGATGGAATTTGCCCTGGCGTTCTCATGCAAGTTGAAGACTCTTGTCCCCCGCCGCTGATACACTGACCGCGCGAGGAGATTCTTGGGAAGACGCTATGGTTGAGCTGTTGCCATCCATTTTATCGGCGGATTTTGCCCATCTGGCGGAAGAGGTTGCCGCGGCCGAGCGGGGCGGCGGCACGGTGATCCACGTGGATGTGATGGACGGGCATTTTGTGCCCAACATTACGCTGGGGCCTCCACTGGTGAAGAGCCTGCGCAAGGCGACCAGCCTGCCGCTCGACTGCCACCTGATGATCGAGAACCCGAATGAGTATATTTCGGCGTTTGCCGATGCCGGGGCCAATTGGGTGAGCGTGCATTACGAGGCCTGCCCCCACCTGCACCGTTCTCTGGAGCTGATCGCCGAGCACGGAATGCAGCCGGGCGTGGTGCTGAATCCGGCTACCAGGGTCGATCTCCTGATGGAGATTCTGCCCATGGTCCATCACGTGCTGATCATGAGCGTGAATCCAGGGTTCGGCGGGCAGGAATTCATCCCTTTTTCGCTGAAAAAGATTCGCCGGCTGGCCGAACTGCGCCAGGAGCTGGGGCTGGCGTTTAGAATCGAAGTGGACGGCGGCGTGGCTCACGACACGGTGGCCCAGATCGTCCAAGCAGGTGCGGAGTTGCTGGTGGCCGGCAACGCCGTCTTCGGCGCCGGCCATCCAGAGCGGGATGCGCGCGCCCTGCTGGCCGCGGCTCGTCAGGCGGCAGACGAATAAGCGAGCGGGATTCTGGAGTTTTGCTTGATGGCGGATGGCTTGCAGACGGGCCTTCGCCGCGATGAGGTGGTATGAACCGGTTGTCTAGATTGTCATTGAGGATTGCCGCGGCGGCCTTGGCGGTTGTGGTATTGGGCGGGATTGCGGATGCAGCCAGGATCAAGAAACCCGCGCGCAAGAAGAATGAGGACTTGAGCGTCAACCCGCTGGCCGGCGTCAACTCCAAACAGCCCGACAAGGCGCTCTTCGACAAGGCCATGGTCGCCATGAAGAAGGGCCGCTACGACGTGTGCCGGCTCGACTTGCAGACCATGCTCAACACGTATCCCGAGTCGGAGTACCGGATGCGCGCCAAGCTGGCCGTGGGCGACAGTTGGTTCAAGGAGGGCGGCTCCGCGGCCCTGACGCAGGCCGAGGCCGAATACGAGGACTTCATCACCTTCTTCCCCAATGCTCCCGAGGCCGCCGAGGCGCAGATGAAGGTAGGCGACATTTACTACCAGCAGATGGAAAAGCCCGATCGCGATTACAACAACGCGCAGAATGCAGAGAAAGAGTACCGGAAGATGATCAACATGTTCCCGGACTCGACGCTGGTGCCTCGCGCCAAGCAGAAGCTGCGCGAAGCCCAGGAGGTTCTGGCCGAGCGCGAGACCCAGGTCGGCCTCTACTATGAGAGCCGCGAGAACTTCAACGCCGCCATCGCCCGGCTGGAGACGGTGGTCGATACCTACCCGCTTTACTCCAAGAGCGACCAGGCGCTGCTGGGCATCGGCGATGCCTATGCCGGCGAGGCTCACCTTGTCCAGGTTGCGCCCAAGCTGCCCGGCGCGATCAAGGAGCGGATGCGCGCCCTCTACCTGGACCGGGCCGCCGCGGCCTATGCCAAGGTGATTACCCGCTATCCCATGGCTCCCCATGTCGAGGATGCCCGCGACCGTTTGGTGGCCATGAACCGGCCCGTGCCCGAGCCTACCCCGGATGCGGTTGCCGAGAGCGACGCCGAAGTGCGCAGTGAGCAAGCCGTGCATCTGACGGACAAGGCCTTCAGCATTGTGCGGCGCGGGCCCACCGTTGTGCAGGCGGTGCATGTGGGCGAACCCAGCCTGGACGATCCCAAGCGGACCCTGGCGCCGGATATAACCAAGCAGAACCTTGCGCTCTTCAACGACGCCGTCAATGACGGCAAGCCGGCCGGGTCGCCCATCGGCACACTTTCGCCGACCGGCCCCAATGAGCCCCCGCGCAGCGACCAGCCGTCCACGGCGCCGCTGCAGCTTGAAGCGCCGGCGGGCGGCACCGGCGTGGGCGTCCAGGTGGTGAGCGCTCCCGCCGCTCAAGCCGCTGAACCTAACCCCGCCGCTCAAACCGCCGAACCCAAACCCGTCATCAAGCCCGTCGGTCCCGCGAACACCGTTCTGCCCCCCGCTGAGAAGCCGGCCGAGGCTCCCACCACGGTGAACGACATCAAGCCCGGCTCGACCCCGGCTACGTCCACTGCCGACGCCAAAACGAAGAAGCCCAAGGCCGACCTGAGCGACGAGTCGTCGAGCAAGAAGAAGAAGAAGAAGGGCCTCGGCAAGCTGAATCCGTTTTAGGCGCGGATTTGAGACCCCCGATCTATGAGCCAGGGCCGCCCGCAAAGCGGCCCTTCTCGTCAGTGGGCGAGGCAAGCGCACCTTGCGCCGATGATGGGAGCTGGGCCGGGCAAAGGCCCGCGGGTTTGGCCGCCAGAAGCTTCTTCCCAGCCGGAATCGAGCGGCCCCGCCTTGACACAACGAGCCAAGCCCTTGATGCTTAACAGTTCAATCCATTTTCCAGCGCGGGGAGTTCAAGGTTTGCGGGTTCGCGTCTTCTATCACGACAAATGCTTTGACGGGGCTTGCTCAGCCTCGTTGTTCACACGCTTCCATCGCGAGTGCATCGCCGCCGGAGCCAGCTATGAGTATCGCGGGCTGGTGCATCGAGCCGGCGCGCTCTTCGAGGAGAGCGAGTTTAGCGGCGACGAGAACGCCATCGTCGATTTCAAGTACTCGGCATCGCCCAGGGTCACGTGGTGGTTCGACCACCATTTGTCCGCGTTTCTCACGCCCCAGGATGAGCAGAGTTTTCTTGACTGCAAGCGGAACCCGGAGTGCAGCGGGCGCAAGTTCTTCGATCCCGATTACACTTCCTGCACGGGTTTTCTGGCGCACATTGCCGCGACGCGCTTCGGCTTCGACACCGCGCCGGTGGCGGAGCTGATCCGCTGGGCCAACATTGTGGACGGCGCGCAGTATGAGAGCGCCGAGTCGGCTGTGGAGATGGCCGCCCCGGCCATGAAGCTGACGATGATCATCGAGTCCACGCAGGATCCGGAGTTCATCCCGAGGCTCATTCCGCTGCTGACCGAGATGCCGCTGGCCGAGGTGCTCAGCCAGCCCTTTGTGGCGAATTTGCTGCCGCCGCTGCTTGAACGCCACCAGGAGGCCATCGAGCTGATCCGGGATCGCGCGGAGGAGCGCAACGGGACCATCTTCTTCGACATCACCGACCAGCCGCAGGAGGGATACAACAAGTTCATTCCCTACTACCTGCATCCCCAGGCCACTTATTCGATCGGGCTGTCGAAGTCCAGCTTCCGCACCAAGGTCTCCGTTGGCTCGAATCCCTGGACCAAGGCCGACCCGGCCCGGATGACGAATCTGGCAGCGGTGTGCGAGCGCTACGGCGGCGGCGGCCACGCGCGCGTGGGAGCCATCAGCTTTCCGGCCGACCAGGGCGACCGCGCGCGGGAAGCGGCGGCGGAGATTGTGGCGGAGCTGAGGACGAAGAACCCGCTGGGGTGAGCCGGGATTGACGGGAACATCGTTCAGATGGATGTTTTTGACAAGGCGAGATCCGAAAGGTGCATGGAACCGTTCTCTGGAGCACTGACAGATCGGCAGCGGGTGCAAAAGGGAAGGAGCCATCATGCTGACTGAGTTGTGGGAAAGCCTGTGCGGCTACGACAAGTGGACGCAAACGGAGGCGACTATCGAGTCGACTTACTACGACCAAGCAGTAGTTACGTCATGGTCGGACATAGGCCGGAACGACAGGAATGAACTCACTCCTACCAAAGTGAATCGGGCGACCAGTGTGCTTGCCTGGGCCGATCAGTCGGGAATTCGATATAGTGCTCGATACACAGTTACCGAGCCCTCGCCGCTTTACGGGGTGAATGATGGAACAGTAGTGACGATCCGCTACAACCCATCCAATCCTCGCGACTATTACTTTCCCGAGTTGCAGCGAGACGAAGGAGGGAAGTTCTTGCGGAAGGCAATTCTGTTCATGGTCTTGAGTGGAATTGCGCTTTACTTCTTGTTTCAGCGCTATCTACAGCACCCGCATTGAGAGGCTGCCGGCATGCAGCGGCCGGGTCCCATTCTTCGCGTTTTCCCAAAGGGACGCTGTTCCGAACAGGTTCGCCCTGGGAAGGCTTTCCAGCCACCAGCGAAAACGCCGCAAGGAGCCAGATATGGTGTGCTGTCGCCACCTATGTGCCGATCGCTATCGTCAAAAAGGAACTGAAACTCGACGCCTCGCTCTGCACTTACACGTTCTGCCGGTCTCGATCTTCGAGAAAACCGAGATTTCATGCGCCCTTCAGCCTGATCGCCACAGTCCTGACCAACCCGCTATCCATAAGCAATTGAATCGTTTCGACACCTAACCGGACAGCGGCGGCGTATAGTGTTTCCTTGAGGTGAAAAGCCCCCATGAAAAAGCCTGTAATTCTCGCATTCGCGTTCATCGTTCTTCTCGTCGCGCCACTCTCCGCCATCGCCGAGGACCTGCTCTTCGTTGTGACTTCCCAAGGCGCGGTCCACGGGAAAGCCATCCATGATGGCAAAGTCCGGGCCTTCCTCGGTCTGCCTTATGCCGCGCCGCCCGTCGGCAAGCTTCGCTGGCGCGCACCCGAACCGCCCGCCAAGTGGAACGGCGTGCGCGAGGCCAAAGAATTTGGCGCTCATTGCGCCCAGATTCCGGATGCATTCCCCGGCATGCGTTTTAGGGACTCCGGACCCAGCGAAGACTGTCTCTTCCTCAACGTCTACACGCCGCTCCAAGCGCAGGTGGGAAGCAATCTGCCTGTCATGTTCTGGATTCACGGCGGCGGCTATGTCGCCGGCTCGGCCAGTGAGCCGCGCTACGGCGGCGGGTTCTTCCCCCTCAAAGACGTCATCCTCGTCACCATCAACTACCGTCTCGGCGTCTTCGGATTCCTCGCGGCTGACGATGCGCTGGCCGCGCAGGACGATATCCGCACAAAATACGGCCCTGGAAACTACGGCCTCATGGACATGATTGCCGCCCTTCACTGGGTCCATAAGAACATCCGCGACTTCGGCGGCAATCCAGACAACCTCACCATCTTCGGCGAGAGCGCCGGTTCCTTTGCCGTCAGCACGCTGATGGCATCGCCGGAAGCCATCGGCCTCTTCCAGCGTGCTATCGGCGAGAGTGGCGCGGCCTTCCAGGGCCCTCTCCCTGTCTTTCCGCTTGTCGATCAGGAGCTGAGGGCTCAGAAGTGGATGGCCACGCTCAATGTGCAGACGCTGGACGAGCTCCGCAGTTTGCCTACCGATCAGATCATCTCAGCCGCAGAGGGGAATAACATCGTCTTTGAAGTCACCATCGATGGCCGCGTGGTCACGGAGCCGATCGACGACACTTACAAAGCCGGCAGGCAGGCCCATGTGCCGCTGCTCGCCGGCTGGAACAAGGACGAAGGCATTGCTGCCACAGCACATATGACTCCAGCGCTCTTCAAAACCACAGCCCAACATTTCTTCAAGAGCAAAACGCCGGAGTTTCTCGCACTTTATCCTTCCGCCAACGAGGCGGAAACCCTCGCTTCCGCAGACGATTTTGGCGGTGAAATGTTCACATTCTTCTGCACATGGAAGTGGGTCGAAGCGCAGAGGGACACCGGAGGCTCGGCAACCTATCGCTACAAATTCGATCTCGGCCTGCCGACTTCGCCCAAACGGCCCCTACCCATCGCCATGCACGCTGACGAAATCGAATACGTCTTCGGCACGCTCGATACACGCCCGGGCTTCGACTGGCGTCCTGAGGATCGCGAGTTGAGCGCGGAAATCATGAGCTACTGGACCAACTTCGCCAAAACCGGCGACCCCAATGGTCCGGGACTCGTTTACTGGCCGGCTTTCGGTCAGGGCATCGACCTCATCCACCTCGACAAGGTGGTCACGGCAACGCCTGAGACCCTACGCCCGCGCTACGAGTTCCTCATGAGCAACCCCCCTCCAACACTCGATGAGTGGAAAGCCGAGGTGAGAAAGGAGTTGGGGATTTCCGATCGGGAAGCAGAGGAATAGGGCTCATGGTGCGTCAGACTGACTTGAAACTTGCGTCTTTCGCTTCGGGGATAGCCGGATACGGATAGTTCTGTCGGTGATGTAAGCGAGTGCGATTTCAAACTGGAGCTTTTCTTCGCTCGGCAAATGAGCGTAGGGAGTGCTTCCCTTGATGTGCGCCTGAATATGAGCGTCTGAAAGGGGGCACAGTGCATTTGCGCTGAGGCTGGGCGTTCCCAGCTACAACTTCGCCTTCAGGCTGGGCCAGTCGGCGCGGCGGCGCTCGAGGAAGGCTCTGACGCCTTCCCGGAAGTCCTCGCTGGAGCGCTCCTGGGCGTTGGTCTCGATGGCGTCTTCCAACTCCTCGTCGAGACGGCGGCGGGAGTGCGCGGCCAGCAGCCGCTTTACGGCGTGCATGGCGTGGGGGCTGTTCAAGAGCAGCGTCTGGGCCAGAGCATGTGCGGATTGCATCAGCTCCTCGGCGGCAACGATCTGGGTAACCAGGCCCAACTGCAGGGCTTCCTGAGCCTTGATCAGCCTGCCGGTCAGCAGCAGTTCGCGGGTGCGCTTTTCGCCCACCTGGCGGAGCAGGAACGAAGCAACAATGGCCGGGACAAAGCCTACCCGCACTTCGTTGTAGCCGAACTTGGCCTCGGGAACGGCGAGGGTGAAATCGGCCAGCGTGGCCAGGCCCATGCCCCCGGCGACGGCCGGACCGTTGACGGCCGCGATCACCGGCTTGGGGAACTCATAGAGGGTGCGCAGGGCCAGGGCCATGTTCTCCGAGTCGCGGCGATGTTCCTCCGGCGTGCGGGCGTGGATGGTCTCCAGGTGCTCCATATCCAGGCCGGCACAGAATGCCGAACCGGCTCCGGTGAGGATGACCACGCCACAGCCGCAAGTCTCGGCCTCGCGCAGGGCCAGGGTGAGCTCTTCAATCAGCAACGGGCAGAGCGCGTTGCGCTTGTCGGGGCGGTTGAGGGTGATGGTCTTCACGCCGTCGGCGGATTGGGTGAGGATGTGCTTGAAGCGGGTCATGGAGATATCGTAGCGCGGGCGGGCGCGCAGGAGATCGCTGAAGATTTGCTTCAGCGCGGATCGATCGCTGGCGTGAATTGCCGCCGGCGCAGATTTATTTTCCTTTCTGTTTACTACTATGGTTCGCGGTTCTTGGGGTTTTGCCGGGTCTGATGGTGGAATCTTCGGTTTGCCACTAAGTTTCCACTTGACAATTATGGTTCGCTTCCACGAGAGTTACGCATATCGCGGTGCGAAATGGCACCCCGGAGTTCCCGCTCTGGCACTCCGCGCAACCCATGGCTATAGCCCTTGTGAGTGTGGAAGCACGCGAAGTGCTGAGGTGCGATTTTTGCGGTCTGGTTCAGTTCAGGACCAGCAACTCCCTTTGCAGAAGATGCCACCGGCCGGTCGATGTGGAGGAGCCTGTGCCGCTGGCCGCGCAGTTTGTGGCCACCCAGTCCGTTCCGGCTTCGGCCGAGGCGGGGTTGCAGGTTGCCGGGCAGGTGCGCGAAATTCGCAGGGCGCGACACCTGAGCCAGCGCCAGGTGGCCAAGCGCATGCAGGTGCCCCGCACCTACATTTCGAAGATTGAAAATGGCAAGGCGATCCCCACCGTGGGTTCGCTGGAACGGCTGGCGGCGGCCCTGGAGGTGGACGTGCGCCACCTGGTTCGGGACGCCCGAAGCCGCCGCGACGACGAGGTGGGCTCGATTCTCGGCGACCCGTTCCTGGCCGAGGTTGCCGCTTTGCTGCCCTATCTGGACTCGACGCAGCGGATGCTGTTTTCAGGCGCGGTGAGGGACGCGGCTTTGGGCCGCCGCCGAATCGCATAGGAGCCCGGTGGTTCATGAGGGCCGGAAGCGCTTCCCGCCTTGGGCGGGCCCGCGGCGATCCAGGACGCAAACCGCCCGGGCCGCGCAGTGCGATCCAGCAGGCGCGGCAGGCGATTGCGGGCCAGATTGCGGCTGCGGGGCGCTTGTGCTACGGTCGATAATGCAGTATTGCGGCTCCGGCGTACCCTTCCCCGGCATTCGAGTTGGATGCCGCCTGAGCACCGGCCTTGAAGCCGCACGGGCATCGTAGAGGCGAGTCCTTTGTATTCATCCGGCACGCTGCGCATCCAAGAGCTGACCCCAGAGGAGCGCGCTGTATATGCGACGCTGAAGCCCGAGCGCCTGCCCCAGCACGTGGCCATCATCATGGACGGCAACGGCCGCTGGGCCGGCCACCGCTCGCTCAAGCGGTTCCAGGGCCACCAGCAGGGCGCCAATTGCGTTCAACTGGTGACTGAGACTGCCTCCCGGATCGGTTTGCCCTGGCTTACGCTCTACGCCTTTTCCTTGGAAAACAGCCTGCGCCGGCCCCGCGCCGAGGTGAACTTCCTGATGCGCCTGCTGAAGACCTACCTGGAGAGCAACGTGCAGCGCATGATGGACAACAACGTGCGCATGAGGTACATCGGCCGCACCCGCGAACTGCCTGCCGAGGTCCAGGACAAGATGCGCTGGGCCGAAGAGGCTACGGCGCGCAACACCGGCACCACGCTCACCCTGGCCCTGAACTACAGCGGCCGCTCGGAGCTGGTGGACGCCTTCCGTTCGCTGGCTGCCGAGATCGAACTCAAGCACATCAGGCCGGAGCGCATCGCCGAGGAGGACATTCGGCGCCATCTCTACACGGCGGAGATGCCCGATCCGGACCTGCTGATTCGCACTTCGGGCGAGATGCGGCTTTCAAACTATCTTTTGTGGCAAGTGGCCTACACCGAGATCTTCGTGACCGAACGGCTCTGGCCGGACTTTCGCGGCATCCATCTGCTGGAAGCCATTGCCGACTTCCAGCGCCGCGAGCGCCGTTACGGCGGCTTGACCGGAAGCACCGGCGAAGTGGACGAAGAGGCGGAACGGGTCAAGATCGCAGCGGGCTGATTACCTTGGTTATTCCTTACATTTTTTTAACGTATACAAGGTTGATTATGCGGGCAGATTCTGACGAAGATCGAAGGTGGAGGCAAGAATTCATTGGAAAACGTGAAGAAACCGCCGATGGCGGAGAATTCCCCGGTCACGGCGAAGCAGTTGGCGGAGAAATTGCGCTTCCGGCTGAAGGAAGCAATGGCGCAGCGCGGAGGCTCCGACGCATTCGTACATTGGCTGCGATCGGACGGCAAGAGAAGCGCCTGATCCCGGTTTGTCCGGCGCAAGATGCCGTTGAATATGCGCGCCTTGCGCGTTCCTTCGCTGCCTCGCAAGCGGGGAATGAGGAAGACGCCAGTGGAAGATGGAAAGACCGCGCCCGAGGAAGAAAACCCCGAATCCAAGGCGAAGCGGCTGACAGAATAGCTGCGCGGCTTGCCTAAAGACGAACTGGCGGAATACGGCGACGACGCCTTCCTGCGCTGGGTGCGATCGGATCACGGCGAAGCGTCTTGAGTCGGATGCCCTCGCGGAGGAATCCGCTTTGTTCAATGCCATATGAGGAGTTCGTTCTCCTGGAACGGGCTCAAGTATGCCCCGGCAGTGTATTCTCACCCTGGGCATGAAGCGCATCCTTACAGCTCTCGTATTAATTCCGCCGGTCCTCCTTCTGGTCTTTCTATGGCCGAGTTGGCCGTGGCTGTTTACGCTGGCCGTTGCCGGGGTAGCCGCGCTGGCCGGCTGGGAGTATCTGGGCCTGGCGGAGCAAAGCGGGGCCAAGCCGCCGCGTCTTGCAGTGCTGGCGGCCATTTTTGTGCTGTTTGCCGGCAGTTTTGAATACCCCGATCAGACCGCGCCCATCTTCGGCGGTCTCTGCCTAGGTCTGCTGGTCTATTGCACCTTCCGCTCATCCATCGATCGCATGATGGCGGATGCCGCGGTCTCGATCTTCTGCCTGCTGTATGTAGGACTCACCCTGATTGCCCTGCCTGCCCTGCGCGAGCAGACCAACGGCCCTTCGCTGGTGGCCTTTCTCTTGTGCGTGGTTTGGGCGGGGGATATCTTCGCGCTGTATGTTGGCCGCACCCTGGGCCGGCACAAGCTGGCGCCCAGGCTGAGCCCCAACAAGACCTGGGAGGGCACGGTGGGTTCGCTGGCGGGCAGCCTGCTGGCCGCCGGAGGCCTGCTGGGCTTGGAACATTTCTTTACGACGCAGTGGGACAAAGTCTGGCTTTCGTACCCGGAGAACCTCTGGTACTGGCTGGAGCTGGCCGCGCTGGTGAACGTGGCCGCTCAGGTGGGCGATCTGGCCGAGTCGGCGCTCAAGCGCTCGGTGGGGGTGAAGGATTCCGGCTCCCTGCTGCCCGGTCACGGCGGCGTCCTCGATCGCATCGACGCCCTGCTGTTTGCCGCTCCGGTGCTTTGGTACGCTCTGGTCATTCACCGGCCGTTCTGACGGGAAGAGGGAACGGACGGGAACGGATCTGGCGCATAATAGGTGGAGAGAGAGCGCGTCATGTCCCAAACATCGATTCTTGTCCAACTCGATGCAGAGGTTGAGGCCCGCCTGGCGGCCTTGGCAGATGATTGCCGGCAGCCTGTCTCCGACGTGGCTGCGGAGGTCATCTCCATGTACTTTGCGCCCGATAGCTGGGAACACAAACATATTCGCGCCGGTCTGGCTGAGTTGGAAGCGGGCGAAGGCGTCTCGAATGAGCGCGTGATGGAGTGGCTGGATAGCTGGGGCACGGAGAACGAGTTGCCCGCGCCGAAATAACAATTCGCTGGTCGCCCACGGCAGTTTCCGACCTCGATACAATCCGCGGCTACATCGCCAGGGACAGCCCCTCAGCTGCACGCAAGGTAGCGAATCGAATCAAAGAATCCGTCAACCGGCTCATCAACTTCCCCTTGTCCGGCAGAGTAGGACGCATACCGGGAACACGCGAACTGGTCATCCCTGGAACTTCCTACATTGCCGCCTACACAATTCAAGGCGATGAGGTGCTGATTGCTTCCGTGCTCCATGGGCGACAGCGGTGGCCGAAGTCCTTTTAGTAAACTTCATAAAGTCCTATGAAGCGACTCGCCATTCTCGGTTCCACCGGCTCCATCGGGAAGAGCACCCTTTCCATCGTCGAGCAGTTCCCCGACCGCTACTCTGTGGCCGCGCTGGCTGCCGGGCGCAACCTGGACGAAGCGTTCGCGCAGGCGGTTCGCTGGCGGCCGCAGGTGGTCTCGCTGGCCAGCGAAGAGCTGGCGGGGGAGCTGACCGCGCGCCTGCGGCAGGCCGGGGTTACCGGGATCGAGGTCGTTTGCGGGACCGAAGGAACGGTCACCTGCGCGACGCTTCCGGAGGCCGACTTTGTGGTTTCGGCCATTGTGGGCGTGGCCGGCCTGGAAGCTACGCACGCGGCAATCCTGGCCGGCAAGCCCGTGGGGCTGGCCAACAAGGAGTGCATGGTGGCCGCGGGCGAGATTCTTACCCGCGCCGCCCGCGAGCGCAACGTCCCCATCCTGCCTATCGACAGCGAGCACAATGCGGTGCATCAGTGCTTGCGGGTGGGCGCTCATTCCGAGGTGAAGACCATCTGGCTGACGGCCTCCGGCGGGCCGTTCCGGCAGCTTCCGCTGGATCAGTTCGCGGGGATTACGCCAGAGCGGGCGCTCAAGCACCCCACCTGGGTGATGGGCCGGCGGATCACCGTCGACTCGGCCACCATGCTGAACAAGGGCCTGGAGGTGATCGAAGCCTGCCGGCTCTTCGATGTGACGCCCGGCCAGGTGCGAGTTACGGTGCATCCGCAGTCCACGGTTCACTCGCTGGTGGAGTACGTGGACGGCTCGATACTGGCGCAGATTTCGGTCACGGATATGCGGCTGCCCATCCTGTATGCGCTGGCGTGGCCGGAGCGGCCGGCCTCCACGCTTACCTTCGACCTGGCCGCGCTGCGCCACCTGGACTTCGAGCCGCCCGATTTCGAGCGCTTTCCCTGCCTGCGGCTGGCCTTCGAGGCGGCGGCGAAGGGCGGAGCGCATTGCATCGCCCTGAATGCGGCCGACGAAGTAGCCGTCGAGGCATTCCTGGAGCGGCGAATCCCCTTCACCGGAATCCCGCGTACAATTGAAAGGGTGCTTGCATCCACGCCGGAGGCTCATCCCGCCACCATTGCGGAGGTGCTCACGAGCGACCGGGAGGCGCGCGAGACCGCCCGTGCGCTGCTGGCTTAGGTTGGGAGTCAGCCAGTGGAGCGCAGGGCGCATGATTGAGGTCCAAACCGTACATCTATGATCGATTTTCATCACCTTTTTGTGACTATTGTCGCGTTTATCGTGCTGATCGGCGTGATGGTAGTGGTCCACGAGTTCGGCCACTTTGTGGTTGCCAAGCTCTGCGGCGTGCGCGTCGAGGCGTTTTCGTTCGGCTTCGGGCCGCGGCTGTTCGGCTACAAGTACGGCGACACCGACTACAAGGTCTGCCTGCTCCCGCTGGGCGGCTTCGTCAAGATGACCGGCGAAGCCGCGGAGCAGAATCTGGAGGCGCCCGGCGCCGATACCGTAGAGCTGGCGGACGACCCAGGGAATCTGCTGGCCCACCCCCGCTGGCAACGGATGCTGATCGGTGTGGCCGGACCGTTCGCCAACTTCGTGCTGGCCTTTGTGCTGATGGTCTTCTACTTCCAGTTCATCAACGAGGTTCCCTCGGTTGAAGTGAAGACTACGACCGTCGAGTGGGTAGTTCCGGGGTCGGCTGCGGCCCAGGCCGGGCTTGAAGCCGGCGACGTCGTGCTCCGCTTCGACACGGCCGACAAACCCGACTGGGAGATGGTCCTCGAACGCCTTGCATTGAACGCGAATCAGGCAGTTCCCGTCATCGTCGAGCGCGGCGGCGAAACGCTCAGTCTTACCCTGCGCGTGCCCGCCGAAGCCAAGTCCGACGACTTCTACTTCAGCGATGCGGGAATTTTGCCCGAGTTCGTTTCCGGCCCGATCAGTGTCCATGAAGTGATCCCGGGCACACCCGCGGAGCAAGCCGGCATCCGCGCCGGCGACGCGATTCAGTCCGTGGACGGCCACGCTTTCCATTTCGTGGGAACGCTTCAGGCCTACATGAAGGCCGGCCAGGGCAAGCCGATTTCGGTCGTGCTGCTGCGCAATGGCGCCACTTTGCCTCCCGTTGTGGCCACCCCCGTCAAGGCCGATGGGGGCTGGAGGCTGGGGTTTGTAGCCGCCGCCATTCCTCTTCGCTATGAACCGCTTCCCCTCAACAAGGCGGTCGCCAAGTCCACGGCGTTTTGCTCCGACAGGTCCTTTCTCATCGTCGATGTGCTGGGGCGGCTGTTTACGCGCAAGGTCTCGGTCAACCAACTCCAGGGTCCGGTGGGGATCGCCCGCATGGCCGGCGACGCGGCGGAGACCAAGGATTGGGTTTCGAAGTTCGGTCTGGCAGCGGCGATCAGCCTCAACCTGGGCATCATCAACCTGCTGCCGTTTCCCATCCTCGACGGCGGCATGATCTTCATTCTGCTCATCGAGAGCGTGCGACGCCGCGACATCAGCATCGCAGTGAAGGAGCGCATCTATCAGGCGGCGTTCGTGGTGATCGTCGCCTTCTTCGCTTTCGTGATCTTCAACGACGTGAGCAAGATGTTCACGCACTTTAAGCCGTAACGACAGAGATCAGAGATCAGGGGTCCGAGATCAGAATCCCCTGGCGAGAGAGAACGCCGGATGCCTGTGACCACCGAAGCGAGGGTGCGCTATGCCGAAACCGATCAGATGGGCATTGTCTACTACGCCAACTACCTGGTCTGGTTCGAGATCGGGCGCGTGGAACTGCTGCGAGCGCTGGGACTCGCTTACAGCCAGTTAGAGATCGATCACCAGTGCATCCTGCCCGTGATCGAGGCCAGTTGCCGCTATCGCGCCCCGGCCCGCTACGACGATGAGATTCTGATCGAGACGCGGCCTTCGCTGTTGCGCGGATCGGTGATCAAGTTCGCCTACCGTATCTTGCGAAAGGCTCCGGAGGGCGAGCAGCCTACAGTTCTGGCTGAAGGCGAGACGGTGCACGTGGTCTGCGACGACCAGTTGAATCGCAAGCCTCTGCCGGAAAAGTATGCGGCGGCACTGCGGGCGGCGATGGCGGAAGGTTAAGGCCCTCCACGTCCCGACTGCCGTCGCCATCGGTGTTCCAGATCACTGCCAGACCGCCTGAAATGGGGCGACCGTGAATGGGGCGGTCTGGCCGGGTTCCGGCCAGCGCTACTGACCGCTTGAGGGGAGAGCCCCCATGAATAAAAGCTCTTTCTCCAGTCGCCGGGATTTTCTCAAGAAAGCGCTTATGGGCGCCGCGGTGCTGCGGGTGAGCGCCGGCATGGGAGCGCTGGCTGGGGCGGAACAAGGCGCGGCCGCGAAGTCCAAAGTCGTGATTGCCCGCGATGCCCTGCTGCGCGGTACGGGTTCCACCGTGGATTCGGGCCGGATGCTGAAGCTGCTGGATCGCGCCATGCAGGCGCTCTTCGACCGCGACCATCCTATCGAGGCGTGGAGGAAGGTGGTCCGTCCGGGCGAGACGGTGGGACTCAAGGTGAATACGTTGGGCGGACGCGGAATCTCCACCAACCTGCAACTGGTTGAAGCCGTTTGCGAGCGTTTGCAGGAGGCCGGAGTCAAGGCTGGCGACATCGTGGTGTGGGACCACGACAGCGAGGAGTTGGAACGCGCCGGATTCCATCTGTCGATGGATGGAAACCGCGTTCAATGCTACGGCACCGACCGGATCGGGTACGAAGAGGAACTGGCGGCGTATGGCAGCGTGGGCAGCCGGCTGTCGAAGATACTGACCCAAAGATCGAACGTCCTGATCAATCTTCCGGTGCTGAAGGACCACGACGGCGCGGGCGTGACCATCGCCCTGAAGAACATGTACGGCGCGATTCACAACCCCAACAAGTACCACCCCAACGGCTGCAATCCGTACATTGCCGACCTGAACATGCTGCCGGAAATCCGAAGCAGGATGCGGTTGACCGTCTGCGATGCGACCACGGCGATGTACGAAGGCGGACCGGCATTCAAGCCGGAGTTCAGTTGGAAGCACAACGCCCTGCTCGTATCGCAGGATCCCGTGGCTCTCGATTACACGGGCTGGCAGATCGTCGAGCGCAAGCGGACAGAGATGGGATTGAAGACGCTGGAGGACGAAGAAAGAGCGCCCCACTACATTGCCACGGCGGCCGATGCGCAGCATGGACTGGGCACGAACGATCCCCGCAGGATTACGACGGTCGAGATATAGCTGGGGCGATAGGGAGGTTCAAGATGTCTTGTGGACTGGATGTGCTGAAAGACGAGAGCTTCGCTTTAGGCGCCGTGCGCGGCCTACTTTGCCGGCCGCTCGGCCGCCGGTCGTTCTTGAAGTGCGCGCTGGCCTCGGGAGCGGCGCTGGGCTTGAGCGAGTTTGCCCGGCCGGCATCGGGTGCGGGCCAGCAGCAGCAGGACGATTCGCGATTCGTCGTTGAGGCGAAGTTCTATCAGAAGCTGCCGAACCGGAAGATCAAGTGCAAGCTGTGCCCGCGCGAATGCACGGTGGGAGACAAGGAGCGCGGCTACTGCGGCGTTAGGGAGAATCGCGGCGGAGTGTACTACTCGGTGGTTCACTCGCGGGTGTGCGCGGCGCACGTGGACCCCATCGAGAAGAAGCCGCTCTTCCACTATCTGCTGGGGACGACCGCTTTCTCGCTGGCAACGGCCGGCTGCAATGTGAACTGCAAATTCTGCCAAAACTGGGATATTTCGCAGTCGCGGCCGGAAGAGATTCCCGCCGACTACGCTCCTCCGCAGAAGATTGTGGATCTGGCCAGGCAGTACAGTTGCCCGACCATCGCTTACACCTACAGTGAGCCGGTGGTTTTCGCCGAGTTTCTTATGGATACAGCCGATGCCGGTCACCAGGCCGGGGTGCGCAGCATTGTCGTCTCCAACGGCTACATGCAGGAGGAGGCGCTCAAGGCAGCCTACGGCAAGATGGACGCCGTGAAGATCGATCTGAAGGCCTTCACCGAGTCGTACTACCGAGATGTGGTTACCGGGCAGTTGAAGCCGGTGCTGGAATCGCTGGTCACGCTGAAGAAGATGGGCAAGTGGACGGAGATCGTCTACCTGGTGGTGCCCGACCGCAACGACGGCGATCAGGAGTTCCGCGGCCTGGCGCAATGGATCAAGGCCAACCTGGGCGCGGATGTGCCGCTGCACTTCACGCAATTCCATCCGGAGTATCTGCTGAAAAACCTGCCTATCACGCCGGTTCCGACCCTGGAGCGCGCCAAGGCGATTGCCGACGCCGAGGGACTGCATTACGTTTATATCGGCAATGTGCCGGGGCATCCGGCGCAGAACACTTATTGCCCGCAGTGCCGGCGCATGCTGGTGGAGCGCGTGGGATTCACGGCCAGCAATGTGCTCATCGAAAAGGGTAGCTGCCCATTCTGCAAGCATCCGATTCCCGGCGTCTGGCACGTGTGAGGCCGCCGAGGAGGTTTGGCAAATGAAGATCATGAGGAGTTGCAAGATGTATTGGCTGACAGCTCAAATCGTCGCTCTTATGGCGGTTGCGCCCGTGCAGCATGTGCGCGCCGCGGACCCGGTGAAGGTGAGAGAAGCCGGGGTAGCCGGCGGATTCTATCCGGCCGACCCCAAGGAGCTTGCGGCCATGATCGACGAGATGCTGGCTCACGCGTCGCCGCCAACGATCAAGGAGCCGATTCTGGCCGTGGTGGCGCCGCACGCCGGCTATCAGTACTCCGGCCCCGTGGCTGCCTATACCTATGCGTCGCTGAAGGGGCGCAAGTTCTCGCGCGTGGTGGTGATTGCGCCGTCGCACTACGAGGCCTTCGACTTCACTTCGGTCTACGAGGGCGACGCGTACCAGACGCCTCTGGGCACGGTGCAGGTGGACAAGGTCTTTGCGCGGCAGTTGGCCAAGATGAGCTCGACCATGCGGCTCTCCAGCCAGGGGCACGATGCCACTTCGGCAGGCGCCGAGCACGCCATCGAGGTGCAATTGCCGTGGTTGCAGCGGGTGCTGGGCAACTTCGAGCTGGTGCCCGTGGTGATGGGAGATCAGAGCTACGAGAGCAGCCGCGCGCTGGGAGTGGCCCTGGAAAAGCTGATCAAAAGCGACAGCAAAGGCAGCGAGACGCTGGTGCTGGCCAGTTCCGATCTGTCGCACTACCACCCCTACGACGAGGCTGTGACCATCGACCACAAGACGCTGAATGCGCTGGTGGCGTGGGACTACTTCAGCATGTCGCGCAACTTCCAGTCGCGGATATGGGAAGCCTGCGGCGGCGCGCCCATCGTGGCCGCCATGATCTACGCCGAGCGCATGGGAGCGAACCGGGCCATGGTGCTGAAGTACGCGAATTCAGGCGACGTTACGGGCGACCGTTCGCGCGTGGTCGGCTACAGCGCGGATGTTTTTGTGAAGGCGCCAAGCGGCGCGGCGGCGGAGACTCCGTTCTCGCTCAGCGAGCCGGAGAAGAGCGAGCTGTTGGCGCTGGCGCGCAAATCGGTTGAGTACATGGTTCAGGAGAAGAACCCCTATGAGCCGCCCGCGAGCGCGAGCCAGGCGCTGAACCAGGAGCGCGGCGCCTTTACAACGCTGAAGAAGGCAGGCGCATTGCGGGGTTGCATCGGCTACACCTCGGCGGTCAAGCCTCTCTACATGACGGTGCGCGATACGGCCACGCTGGCCGCGATGCGCGATCCGCGCTTCCAGCCGGTCGAGGCCTCGGAGCTGCCGCTGCTCGATTACGAAATCTCTGTGCTGTCGCCGCTGCGCCACGTCACGGACATTCAGCAGATCAAGGTGGGCGAACACGGACTGCTGATGAAGGACGGCGACAGCGAGGGACTGCTGCTGCCGCAGGTTCCGGTGGAACAGAAATGGGACCGGCAGACGTTTCTTGAACAGACCTGCGCCAAGGCAGGCATGAGCTCGGGCTGCTGGAAGCAGGAGGACACGGACATCTTCAGCTTCACAGCAGTGGTATTCGGCGAGCACAAGCCGTAGATGCTTCCTGGAATGGTGCAGTTCGCGGGGCGGCGACCGTCCGGCCGGAACCCACAAGACCGGGCCGAGCTGGGGCAGGAAACGTGCATTGGCCTGTTCTCGTCAACCGATGAACCGATCTAAGGATTCGATGCAATTCTGGAGCCGAGCGCCGTCAGACGAAAGCAGACGAATTCGACCGATATTTGCTCGACCTTCTGCCTCTAACGATGAACGCATCTTCTCTCTCATTACCGAGCTACTGCCCAAGGACGTTGAAGAGTACGTGGTCTAGAGTAATGATGTTCTGGCTATGCCGACGAATGACGAAGACGACATCTTCTTACTTAACGATCATCTGCAGCATCGCTCTCACGTCGGCGGCGTGAGGGCCGTCAGGGGCGAGAGCAAGATATTTCTCAAGCGCCTCTTGCGTCTCGGAAGTGGCCATAATTTGGCCTTTTGAGTTAGAAGGCGAATCGGCAAAGAGATCTGACCCCAGGATAAACCATGCGTTCGCCCTGGAGGGATCCACCTGTACGCACTTGCGGCAGGCTTCCGCCGATTTATGCGTGTCACCGTTGTTATAGAGTACGGCGCAAACATTGAAGTACGCCAACCCGGCGTTGGCCGCGAACTCAACGGATTGGTTATACGACTCGATCGCCTCCGCAGTGCGATGGAGTTTGAGCAGCGCATTACCCTTGCCAATGTATATCTGCGCCAAGCCATCTTTCCAGTTGCCCATTGCCTGATCGTTCGCGGGTTTTTCCTGCTCCGCCGCGGTAAGGGCGCGACTGTAAGTTGCCACGGCATCCTCCGCCGAGCCGGAATAAAGCTGCGCATTCGCCAGCAGCCTCAAATGCAAAGACGTTGCTTCTAACCCTGCGAGTCTCTGCGCGGTAACGACGGCGCGAGACCAGTCCCTGGCTTGCATGGCCTGGTTATACTGAGCAGTCAATACATCGGTATTCTGTTCACCGGCGACGAGGGACGTTTGTGCCGTGGCCTGCATGACGAAGAGCAACGGCAACAGAGCCGCCGCAAGAGCTGGAATGGACCTGCGCATTGAGTACCTCCGTTCATTGCAGACGCCTAGCTCGCTGGCAACACACCAAATCCTTGAGAACCGGACTCTCTTCCAGTGTACTTCCGCGGGCGATGGCCCGTGGTAGCGAATGGGCCTATTTAGCCGTCCGCTTTGTCAGTTGTTGCCAAATCGCCAAGGCACGTTTCCAGGGCGGCAGGAAGCCCAGTAGGGAGGATCGGTAATGGCAAGCTCCCATCTCACCAGAGAAAATTCTCGGCTGTCGCCAAACCGCACCGCCACGCGTCAATGCCCGCAGCACCCGTTGCGCGTCCCATGGCTACCGCGGAAGGGCGCCCTTCTGGCTCGCGATCCACGCATCGACGCGCTCCGAAAGCACATCCAGCGGCAGGGCGCCGGAGTCGAGCACCTGGTCGTGGAAGGCGCGCAGGTCGAACTTGTCGCCCAGCGCCGTCTTTGCCCGGTCACGCAGTTCCAGTATCTTGAGCTGGCCGATCTTGTAGGCCAGGGCCTGGCCGGGCCAGGCGATATAGCGGTCCACCTCGGCCTGGATGCTGGTCTCGTCGATGGCCGAGTGGTCGTGGAAGTACTGGACCATCTGCTCGCGGGTCCAGTGCTGGGAGTGGACGCCGGTATCGACGACCAGCCGGATGGCGCGCCAGATGTCTCCCTCCAGGCGGCCGTAGTCCGAGTAGGGATTCTGGTAGAAGCCCACGTCCTTGCCCAGCCGTTCGGAGTAGAGTCCCCAGCCCTCGGCGTAAGCCGTGTAGCCGCTGTACTTGCGGAAGTCGGGCAGTCCGTCCAGCTCCTGGGCAATGGAAATCTGCAAATGGTGGCCGGGAAGGCCTTCGTGGTAGGCGATCACCTCCACGCTGTAAAGGTTGCGGTCCGCGGCGTCGTAGGTGTCGATGAACAGCCGTCCAGGGCGGCTGCCGTCGGGAGCGCCGGGCTCGTAGTAGGCGGGTGCGGAGGTCTTCTCGAGGTAGTCCGGAACCGCAACCACCTCGAAGGCAGCCTTGGGCAGGCGGCCGAAGAGCTGCGGTAGCTTGGCCTGCATCGGCGTAAGGTAGCCGCGGTAGGCTGCCAGCAGCGCCTCGCGCGAGGCCGGATGCAGCTTGGGGTTGGTCTTGAGGCTGGCGCGGAAGGTCGCGAGGTCCGCAAAGCCGAGCTTTTGCGCGATGACCAGCATCTCCGCCTCGTCGCGCTTCACCTCGTCCAGGCCGATCTGGTGAATCTGCTCCGCGGTCAGGTCGGTGGTGGTGCGCTGGCGGATGAGGAACTGGTAGTACTTGGCCCCATCGGGCAGCGCGGAGATGCCGGGCTGCTCGCGGCCGGCGGGAATGTAGCTCACCTCAAGGAAGCGCGCAAAGCGCAGGTAGGCCGACAGCACCTCCTTGCCAATGGCGTCCAGCATCTCCGTCTTGATGCGCTCCCGTTCGGCGGACTTGATGCCGGCGGGAAAGCTCTTGAGCGGCAGGGCAAAGGGCGACTCTTCGGGCTTCTGGCCGGCCAGGCCCTTCACCTGTTCGAGCGCCTTCTCCAAAAGGAATTTGGGCGGCACGCGGCCGTCGTCCATGCCGATGGACATATTGGCGGTCACCTGGTCGAAGGCCTTGGGGATGGCGTGCAGCCGGGCGATCCAGTCGTCGTAGTCCTTGACGGTGGTGAAGCTGAGCTGGGCCACGAGGCGCGGGTAAATGGTGTGGATGCCGCTCATCTGGCTCACCGGCATCTCCCACTCCTTGAACTCCGCGGCCTCCTGGTCTTCGGCAAACGTGCGCAGCAGCAGTTCGCGGCTGACCGTCTCCTGGGCGGTCAATCCGGCGGGATCGATGGCCGCCAGCCGCATGAGGAAGTTCTCCTCGCGCGCCAGCCTGTCGTTGACGGCCTTTACGGAGTAATCGGAAATCTGATCGTTGTAGCGCTTGTCGCCCAGCGTCGAGGCGAACTCGGGGGAATGCTTGAGGTTGTCTTCCCAGTAGTCCTGAAAGACGGCGTTGAGGGCCTTGCGGTTGGCCTCAACTTGAGCCGCCGGAACCGGGGGCGCGACCGGCGCCTGCGCGCACAGGGTCTGCGCAACGGCAAGAAGCATCAGCGCGAAAACAACCAGGACGGGGAGACGGAATCTGCTCAACGGAAGGAGTCCTCGGTGTGAAGTGGGGGAATGAAATCACCCTCTCGTCGAGTGTAGAGCGAAGGGCACGGCGCCCGCACTATCGGAACCGTGAAAACGCGCCCCTGCCGAAGCTCACGACTTGAACTGCGGGAGAAATCCGGGATGTTGGGGACGGCGGTCCATGGCGCGGACTTCCGCGTCATGGTTTCAGCACGCAATTGTAGTTCAACTGGATTGGCGTTCCCATATCGATGACTTCAAAGTCGGTCACCTTCAGGTCATACAAATCGTGGGAGTTGAAATCCATATCGGAGTACTTCGCTTTGCTGTCCGCGTCGTTTTGCGCGGTGAGGGCGATATTGCCGCCGTCGGAGAGGAACATGCCGTATTTCTGCATGGCGCGCGCGACGACCTGAGCCGCCGGCGTCAGCTTCGACATGTCGAAGGAGGCCTTCAGGCGGAAGCGGGCGCCCATCGGCGGCGCATCAACCGGCCCGCGCGGGGCGCCGGCGTGGGTAGCGGGATGCACAAAGACGTGGGCGCGAATGCGCGGATTCGGAAGCGCGAAGCGGATGGCGTGGTCGATGTGTCCCACGGCCAGTTCGTCGGCATTGAACAGCAGTGGCGCAAGGGGGAGGCCGGCGGCGTCGGTGCTGGAACACTGATCTCCACGTCCCGAGGGCGGATATACACGGTTGAGATCCCATACCACAACGCCGTTCGCGCTCAGTGCGCCATCCGAGTAGTTGGCCTGGTAGGCTTCGTAGAGTTTTTTGTGGCTGCGGTCTACAACGAGGAGGTGGCAGTCGTTCTGGCCGATATCGCACTGATAGCCCGGTTGGCCTTCAATGCCGCCTCCAGCGGGGAGCGGAAAGACCGATACCTTGTCGGAATCCGCAGTGTAGAACGACGAACCCTTGTGAAAGGGTACAAACGGCGTGGAGGCGTCTGCCTGCATAACCCGGAGGCTGAAGTCGACCTGCATCTTATTGTTGTGTCCCCATCCACCCGCGCCCGCAAGCCAGGCGATCATGGCGTCGGACTGGGGATCGAGGGGCGCATGGCTCACATCCTGCGTCCAAATAGCGCCGGGAGGAAAGTATGGCGCGGGCGGGGCGATGTGATCCAGCTTGGCGGCTTTCACTTTGACGATGTGGTTGTGATACACGAGGCCGGCGGCCACGACTCCGATTCCAAGTATGGCAATGAACAGCATGTTGTTCCTGTGGGTCATGGCGCTTCGATGCTCCTCCAGTTCATGGGAATCATTGCAGCGGTGCTCGGCGATGTCAATTGCCGCGGCGGCGGCTTCCAGCGGCGGCTGGTCCTCCGATTCGGGAGTCGAACCCCTCGCCGCCGGCTCGCTCGAATTCCATATCTTCCAGAGCGGGCCGCGCGTCGCAAGAAACTTGTAGAGCCCGACGACGGCGGCCGCATTGAGCACCAGCAGCGCGCTGGCCGGAGCCGCGATGCGATTCAGCCATGCGATCCGGGCGCGCAGGCCGGCGGCGGAAAGTGCCCAGCCGAAGACCTGTAGAGCCGCGAATGCCGCGTAGGCTCGCGAACCGGCGGAGAGCGCCAGGCTGGAGACCAGCAGTAAAACCAGCAGGTAAGGCACCGCGAGGCGCATTCCCTTGTGCGAGACAAGTTGAAAGAGAACTCGATTCCGCGGGGTCAGCGTCCAGGGCGCGAGCTGGAAGAGCTGGAAGTTTCCCGCCAGGGTTCGTACTTTGCGATGAAACTCGCCCTCGACTTTCTTCGGCCAAGTGTCGTAGACACAGGCAAGCGGATCGACGACCGACCGGTAGCCCTGGCGAACGATGGAGAGCGGCTGAAACATGTCGTCGAGAATGATCCCCGCCGGCAGGCACGCTGCCAGCTCGCGGCGGATGGCGTAAAAGCCACCATAGACGCCGACCGGAGAGTCGCTTTCCGCCTCGCAGGTCCTGAGCCACTGTTCGTAGCGCCAGTAGAATCCACCCACCGCCCCGGAGGCCGCGTCGTGGCCTTCCTGGCGCAGGGTAAGTTTTCCGCAGACGCAGCCGACATTCGGATCGGCGAAGTTGCTCACCAGTTGCTGAATCGCGCCCGAAGCAATCTCAGGCCGGATGTCCACGAAGAGGATCACGTCTGCGCCGGCTTGAGCTACGCCTGCATTTACGGCGACCGCCTTGCCGCCGTGTTCTTTCAGGACAATGGTCTTGAGAAGCGGATGCCGCTGCTTGGCGAGCAATTCCGCTGTGCCGTCGGTCGAACCGTCCGAGACGACGATAATCTCCTTGATGTTGGGGTAATCGAGGTCCAGAAGATGCTGAATCTTACCTGGGAGCAGCGCGATGCCGTTATGCACGGCGAGTACTATGCTCACGCTGGGGGAGATCGCAGCCGACTTCCAGGGCCGTGGCCGAATCCGCGCCAGCATCCACATCGCCATGGGGTATCCGATGTAGGTGTAGAGAATGCCGATCAGCGAAAGCCAGAAGACGATTTTCACTGGGCGCCTCTTCCCAGCAGGATCGTCTTGACCGTCTCAAACATGATGAGCAGGTCCAAACCCAGCGATAGGTGCTTGACGTAGTAAAGATCGTATTCGAGCTTTTGCTTGGTTTCTTCCAGGCTGGCGCCGTAATGATAGCGCACCTGTGCCCAGCCCGTGATCCCTGGGCGGATCAGGTGCCGCAGCTCATAAAAGGGGATCTCGCCGCTGAGCCACTGCACAAACTCGGGGCGCTCCGGTCGGGGACCGACAAATCCCATCTCGCCGCGCAGGACGTTCCAGAGCTGTGGGATCTCATCCAGGCGAGTCCGGCGCATGAATCGGCCCAGGGGAGTGACGCGAGGGTCGTTCTTGGCGGCCCACACGGCTCCCTTCGCTTCGGCGTCCTGGCGCATGGTCCGGAACTTGATAACGGAAAAGGGACGCCCCCGCAGTCCCACGCGGGTCTGGCGGAAAAGAATGGGTCCCGGCGAAGAGAGGCGCACGGCCAGAACGATAAAGGGGATGAACGGCAGGCAGATCGCCAATAAAATGAAAGAGGCGGTGATGGAAACCAGGCGGCGGAGGATCTGCTGCGAGGCTTTCACGTTGAATCCGTGAGTAAAGATAAGGGAGCTGGGATTGAGGCCGTCCAGCGGCAGCTTGCCCAATAGCCTCTCCATGATGGCGCTGGCATCTTCTATCGCAACGCCGCGCAGCCGAAGGTCGAGGAGTTCGCGCACCGGCATCGATCTGCGACGGTCTTCCATGGCCACGATGACACGGTCGATGGAAGGCTTCGGCTTCGCAAAAGCGCGAAGGTCGGCTGCATACCGCTCGTATTCCCCACCGGACGCGCCTTCGCTGCTTCCGCCCACAACTTCCATGCCCGCATCGCGCCTGGAGCGCAGAGTCTCGGCGACGGCGCGCGCCCGCTTGCCGCCGCCCAGCACGTAGACCCGTTCGCGGAAGGCTGAAAGGCCAATGATCCACTCATACATCCATCGCCATAGGACGAGCGCAGCAACGAGGATGGAAACGCCGAGGACCAGAACATTGGGGCCCATGTCCAAATCCGGGAAGAAGTAGACGAGCCCTGCGAGAATAAAGGACAGAACGCTCAGAAGCAGGAGCAGCCGGAAGTAAATCTCCCAACGGCCTGAGATGCGTTGCGGTTCGTACAGATCGAAGTAATGCGAGAGAAGCAAGGTGACAATAGTGACCCCCGCGATCTTCAGTATCCCGTCCTCGTAGACCAGAGCGATATACGCATCCGGCCCAAGCAGGTACACCGCGGCCAGCAGGAATGAGCCGCTCACCAGAAGCGCTTCGCAAAGCAGCAGCAAGAGGGTGCGGGTCGGATAATAGACATTGAGAAGCCTGATCATCCCTTTCTTCCGCGATCCTTTCGCAGCTTTTCCTGGCCGCCTTCTTCTGCCCCGCCGTAGGAGTGATAGTAGTAGTAGTATCCGCGTCGCGGAACGTGCTTGACGTCGTTGAGCACAAATCCAAGGATACGCGAGTTGCTGAAAGCGGCCTGCGCGCGCTGTGCCACATCGTAAGGCGTGGTGGCTCCGCGGGCTACCAGCAATACCGCGTCGGCGGCACGGGCAAGTTCCACGGCATCGGTAACCGCCAGCACCGGCGGAGAGTCGATCAGTATCCAGTCGAAATGCGGTGCGAGGTTTACGACCAGTTCTTCGATGCGGCGATTGGCCACCAATTCCGAGGAGTTGTCGCCGCACTTGCCGGCAGGGATGAGGGTGAGGTTGGAGATGCCGCGCTGGGGAGCGTTCTCAGCGGTCTCGGGGCCTGAGTCGCGCTGCAGGATGGCATTCAGTTCCGCGGTCCCCGCCAAGTAATCCGTCAGGCCCACCTCATTGGGGGCGCCCAACAGGCTGTGCAGCGTGGGACGGCGCAGATCGCCGTCGATGAGCAGGATGTTATTGACGCTGTTGCGCGCCAGGCTCATGGCCAGATTCGCCGCGACAAAGGTCTTGCCTTCCGCGGGCATGCCGCTGGAGATGAGGATCGTCTTCAGCGGGGCCTCATAGCGCGCCTGGTAAACGCGCGAGCGGAGGCTGCGAAACTGCTCGACGCCCGGGCCGCGGTCCGCGAGCGTGGGAAAGGAAGGAATGGATGGCTTCCATCGATACTGCGCGATGTTTTCAAGGAGGGCGTCGGCACTGGCCGGCTGAGGCTCCTCGGCGTCGTTGACCACGGCCGGCTCGGGAAACTGACCGACTCCCAATCCTTGCGCGGCTTGCCGCTCCCGATCCGCTCTTTGCAGCGCTTCGTATATCCGGCTCATATCTCACGTTCCTTCAGGGGATCCTTAAAACTCGCCATCGGCTTGGCGGTATTGAAGATGGCGGTTGGCGAAGCACTTTCCTGCGAACCCGCCGGAGCTGCCGGCGAAATCAGAAAGGGCTGCTGGTACAGTTCGAGTTCTGTGCAGACGGACTCGACGATGCACGAGGGTATGGGCTTCATCTGCTCCACGTACGCAGTGATCAAGGCATGCTCGCAGATCAGATTGATGAGGCGGGGAATTCCCCCCGAGCAGCGATGGACAAGCTGCACCGCATCGGGCGCCAGCACAGGTTCGGTCGCTCCGGCTATGCGCAGTCTTTCGGCGATGTAAGCCTTCGTCTCGTCGGCGAGCAACGGCCGTGTTCTGCACCATACCGCAACTCGCTGGCGAAGCTGGCGGACGCGAGGGTCGCGAAGCTTGTCTTCGAGCTCAGGCTGGCCGGAGAGCACAATTTGCAGCAGCCTCTCCGAGGAGGTTTCCAAGTTGGTGAGCAAGCGAATCTCTTCGAGAAGATCCAAGGAGAGATTCTGCGCTTCATCGACGACAATGACGCACAACCCGCGCTCGCGAAAGCGCTCGATAAGCCAGCGATTGAGCTGAAGCAACATGCCGGACTTGGTCCGGGCTTCGGGCGGAATCCCAAAGTCGGCGAGCACAAACTCAAGGAAGTCGAGCACCTCGAGACGGGGATTGAAGACGAAGGCCGACGAAACGCGATCGCTGGAGAACGTGCTGAGGACGGTCTTGAGAAACGTCGTTTTTCCCGTGCCCACTTCGCCCGTCATGACCACAAAACCCTTCCGCGTTGCAATGCCGTATTGCAAGCAGGCAAGCGTCTCCCGAATCTGCGGCGTCATGTAGAGAAACCGCGGATCCGGAGTGGCTCCGAAGGGAAGGGCGCGAAGGCCGAAGAAGGATCTGTACATGGTCAGCGGCCCACGCTTTCAACAGGCTTGCGCAATCGTGAAAACAGTTTCCAGCGGCTGTGTTCCTTGGCTGGGTGGGGAATGCCCTCGATGTGGGACAAGATGGCGAGAGTGGGAAGTTTGGTGAAGGCCCAAATGTCCCGCTCATTGCGCACGGAAGTATCGCGGTACTCAAGCAGCGCCGCGATGAGAAGCCCCAGAAACAGGCCGGCCGCAAGCCCCCCGCCGGCGAAGACCATGCGGTTGGGGAAGCTTGGCTCTTCGGGAAGATTTGGAGCATCCATGACCCTGAACTGCTCGCCCTGCTGGCGATGTTCAAGAGCGGTTGCCATGGTGGATTCGTTCATCTTCTTCAGCAAGGTGTTGTAGAACTCCAAAGCGGTCTCGTGGTCGCGGGTAACCTGCTTGTACTCTTCCTCGATCAGTGGGCTGGCCTCGATCCTCGCTTCATAGGTGCGAATCTGCTGCTGAATCCGCGCCTGTTCCTGCTTCCCGTTCACGATGGCCTGCTGCACGCTCTTGAGCTGAAACTTGAGTTGCTGAAGGTGCGGCGGGTCAGGACGGTTGGGATCGGCAGCCACAGGAGCCTGCTCGGCGGGAGCGTGAGCGATCTGCGCCTGAAGATCGGCAATCTTGCGCGAAACCGCCACCACGTCGGGGTAGTCCGGCGTGTAGTGCGTCTCCAACTCCTGCCTCTGGGCTATCAGTGCCTTGAGTTCGGCCCGGCGCTCATCGGTAGAGATGCCGGATCCCGGCTCGGCACTCTCCGCATCGCGCGTCTGCTGGGAGACCAGAGCCTGGATGAAAACCTCGTTCTGCTGCAGACGGTCCAGCGACTGGGTCACGGCGTCGAGCTGCGTGGTGAGCGCCTGAAGCGTGCTTTCGTTTGCGCTTCCCATGGCTAAACTCATATCCCCCAGATGCACCGTCTGGCCGGGAAGCCTGCCGATATTCTTTTGTTCAAAAGCTGCCAGCTTGGCATCCTGGTCGTCCAGATTCCTCTTTGCATCGGCGAGTTGCTGCTTCAGGAATTCGGTGGTTCCTTCGGCGGACTGCTCGCGCGCATTCAGATTCTCGCTCACGAACAGCGAGGTGATTTCGCCGCATACCTGCTGCGCGGTGCGCGCGTCCTGCGCCTTGAACGTAATATAGAAGCCCGGCATCCCGCCGCCGGCGGATGGGATTGGCTTGACCCCGATGGCCTTCTGCGTCATTTCGACCCGATCGTCCATGGTGTTCTGGCTGCCGGCGTACAAATTGAATCGCTCGATGATCGGCTCGATGCGCGAGCGGCTCAGTATCTGCTCCTTCATCGACGCCAGGCGCGCGCCCAGGTTTTCTTCCACCACCGGCTTTACATAGTCTTCAGGAACCTTTTGCTGCTCAATGATGACCAGCGTCTGCGACATGTACTGCGGGGGAATGACGTGGCTGACGCCTACGCCAACAGCGAGGAAACCGATCGCGCAAATCAGAATCAGCCAGAATCGCCGTCTCAGGATACCGGTGTAATCTTCGATTGTCAGTTCACGATGCCCGAGCATACAACTCCTTGAAGATTCAGTGCCTCAGGCGTATTCCCCGAGGCGAATACCCGATGCCGAAGCCGACAATTTGCGTCAGCCCGCTGAGGGCGTTGGTGGAAAGCGTGGAACTCGACGACTGGTCCAGGGCCGTGTAATCTGCGAAGACGTTGAAATCCCTGCCCAGCCGCCTGCTAGCCTGCGCCCCCGCATACTTTCCGTTGGTAACCCCATTGTTATTCAGCCCAGCAGTGCGCCTGTAGGAGCCTGTCACTCCGACGGTCGCGTTCCTGCCCAGCTTCCGCGTGAAGTCCGCGCTGGCGATATCGTTCTCCGCTCCGAACAAATACCCGGAACCGCCCTGCACCCCATGGCTGTAATTCAGGCTGGCGGACCCAACTCTGAAGGTGTCGCTGACCGAGGCGCTCGCCGCGACATTTGTCGAGGAGGGCACTACGGCGCTGTTCGCGCTTGAGATCCACTGCGGTCCGGCGGATGCGCTGCTTTGGAGATGGCGGCTCCACTGCCGGGTGAATCTGATCTGCGCCGTGTTGACCTGTAAATAGTCGAGTTGCACGGCATTGGCCGAGGAGGTGGAACTGGCGCTGCCGTAACTGTAACGGGAAAAGGAATACTGCCCCGCGAGCGAGTTGCGTGCGTTCAGGCGGCGGGTGATCCCCGCGTCGGCCATCAGCATATCAGTATTCAGGCCATTGTTGTCGAGGAAGTACAACTGCCCGGCGGAGCCTCCAACGTTCAGGGAGGTTGCAAAGTCGAGTCTGTGTCCGGCCGCCAGGGTGGTGAAGTTGTCGAGAGTTCGGGCATTCAGGGTCAGGACCGTCTGGTCGGGCGGGGTGGTAGAACCGGAGCCTCCGATCGGTTCTCCGCTTCCGGGAACTCCCGAAAAGCCCGTGGTCGGAGTCTCGAAGGTATAGCTCACGTTGTCGCTGGCGGTGAGGTTCCACGAGCGCCCCACAATGCCTTGCGTCAGCGACAGGTGCTGAAAGACACCTCCCGCCGACTGCGGTCCGGCCCAGGCCCAGCTGTAGCCGCCGCCATACTGCATAGTGAATGGGAGCCGCTCGCTGTCATTCGCGTAGCCGGCGTCTCCAGAGGCGTAGCTGCGCTGTTGGCCATCCTGGCCGCCGCCAATCTCAGAGGTCTCGGAGTAGCGCAAATCGAAGTGCAGTCTCCCGCTGACCGGCAGTCCCGGACCCGTCGCCTCGGGCACAACCTGTGCGATGCCCGCGGCGCAAACGGCGAAATGGAACGCCAAAAGTGTGAGAGTTGCTTTCATCGATGCGCCTTAAGGAACAACAATCGTGTCGCCGGGTTTCAGAACGAGATCGAGCGCGCTGTCGCCCTTCAACGCTTCCTTGTAATGCACAGGAATCTTCTCGTGCTTTCCGGCATCGTCGCGCAGGATGTAGATCTTCTTGGCGTTGGCGAACTCGGTAATTCCACCGGCGCTGCCAATGGCCTCCAGCAAGGTCATGCCGGGCGTCATCTCGATCGGCCCCTTCTTCCCCACCTCGCCCATAAGGTAGACAACCTTGCTGTGGATCTGGCTGACCACCACCGAGACGTTGGGATCCTGGACGAACTTCTTGAGCTTGGTTGCGATCTGATCGGCTAACTGCAGCGGCGTCAAGCCGGAGGCCTGAACGTCGCCCAGCAGGGGCAGCGAGATCATGCCGTCGGGGCGGACCAGGAGGCTGCCCGAGAGGGTCGGTTCCTTCCAAACGCTGATCGCAATTACGTCGGATGCACCGATAACGTAGGTGTCCGCCGCGGCTCCAGCGGCCAGGGCCGGCGGGGCGGGGGCGGGGGCGGGGGCCGCCGGCGCCGGTGCCGCCGGCGGGGCTGGCTTGCCGGCGGACTCCTTGTCCTGGGCGGGGCAGAAGAGGCTGGGCACAAAGAATGCCAAAACAAGAAGTCTTCCCAGTTTCATAGCGCGACTTCCTTTCTGTTGGGCAGTGGTTGGTCTTGCATTCCAATTTGCTTGAGCTTGTATAGCAGGGCTTTGTAGCTGATCCGCAGTTCGTCCGCGGCACGCTTGCGATTGCCGCCCGTGGCAGCCATGACCTCGCCGATCAACTGACGCTCGATCTGGGCGGATGCGGCCCGCGTGGCTTCCTTCAGCGAAAGCGGTTTGCGGTGTCCATTCGAATTCACCGATGGGGCCGCCGCCTTGAGCGCGGCCAGGGAGATCGACTGGTCGCCGATGGCGACAAACGTCTTGATCGCGGTCTGAAGTTCCGAGAGATTCTCGGGCCAGCTGTGCTCCATCAGGAACCCGATGATCCCCTCTCGTAAAACCGGCTTGGGGCGATCGAACTGCTTCGAGTACTGCGTCAAAAGGTCATCGGCGATGGAAAGAATCTCCGACCTCCTGCAGCGCAGGGGTGAAATCCGGAGCGTAACGGCCGAGACCAGGTAGTAGAAATCCTCTCTCATGCGCCAGGTCTTGACTTCCTCCAGAAGTTCGCGGCTTGTGCCGCACAGGAGGCGGCTGGTTTGCGCCTCCCCGGAGCGAAAATAGCTGTTGACTACCAGCTCCTGCAGGGCAAGGTTCAGGTCCCCGATCTCGGACAGATAGACCGTCCCCTTGGTGGAAAAAGCCGACAGCAACGCCTGAGCGTCGGCATCGGCGGCGCAAATTTCAGTATAGACGCCGCGGGACCGATGCGATTGGGCGTGGATTTGCGCGGCAACGGAGCGCTTGCCGACGCCGTGCTCACCCACAATCAGAACCGGGCAGTCGCTCTCGGCAATGCGGGCAATCGCGCGTTGAATCTGCGCCTCGATGGGGGCAAACGGTTTCGTCTGCCGCTTAAAGCTGTGGATGGTTGCACTGGCTGCCATGACGAATCCTGGGGTTACACCCCTGCTGTTGCAATGCGGGTTCCAAACCCGGACGTGGGAGGTGGAATAGGCTCCCCATGCGGTATATCCGCTCTCCGGCGCACTTCCGGCAGTCGGCGGTCGTCGAAGAAAAGGAGAAGTCTTTCCGTTCCCGTGGAAGCAATTGTGACATTCTTTTCCCTATAAAGTGGAAAGTTGTTTCCACTCGCGCGGGAAGAATGGTTCCCGTTGCCGGGCAAATCATGGGGAATCCTCTTGGATTGAGCCGTTCCATTTTCGGCATTCCGATTGCTAAGCAGGGTGTGGCGGATTAAAATGCCGCAGGTTCCTTGACGGAGAATATGGTCGAAGACAACAGGACGCCAGCGATTCCCAAGAGCCTCCGGTTCTTCCGAAACGCTTATGTTGCATGGGGTTCAGTGCTCATCGGCGCGCTCATGGCGGCGGTTTACTACCGCGTTTTGGCGAAACTGGTGACCGACTGGTGGCAGATTCCCGATTTCTCTCACGGCTTCCTGGTGCCCATCTTTGCGGCTTACCTGGTGTGGGACAAGAGAGAAGCCCTTCTCGATACGAAAGTCGCGCCCACCTGGAGTGGGATTGCGGTCGTTGCTCTGGGCCTGGCCGTTCTGCTCCTGGGCGTCTACGGAGCTGAGTTGTTCCTGTCCCGGATTTCACTGCTGATTCTCCTGGCGGGCCTGGTGCTTTGCTTTGGCGGGTGGGAGCTGCTGAAGGAGCTGCGTTTCGTGCTGCTGGTCCTGCTCCTGGCAATTCCGATACCCTCTATTATTTTCAACGAGATAACCCTTCCCCTGCAGATTCTGGCCTCCAAGCTTGCCAGCGCGCTGCTGCCTTTATTCGGTGTGCCGGTTCTGCGCGAGGGCAACGTCATCGAACTCCCCGCCATGAAGCTCGAGGTGGCTGAAGCCTGTAGCGGCATCCGTTCCCTGGTCAGCCTGTTTACGCTCTCGATCTTCTATGGGTACTTCCTGGAGAAGTCCTTCTGGCGGCGGGCGCTGCTCGCGCTGGCCAGCATTCCCATTGCGATTGCGGCCAATGCGGTGCGCATTCTCGGCACCGGATTGTGCGTCCAGTACTGGGACCCGGATAAGGCGGTGGGGTTTTTTCATGAGTTTTCCGGCTGGGTGATGTTTCTGGTGTCGCTCGGCGGTCTTTTCATCGTTCATCGCATCATGTGCCTGTTCCCGGCGCGCAGGAGGCAGCCATGAAGAGTCCTCGATTCTGGACGGTTGTCTTGCTGCTGGCGGGAACGGCGCTGCTTCTGCGCGCCCGCGGCAATTCCGATCTGATTCCCCCGAGCGAACCCCTGTCGCAGCTTCCGCGCGCTATTGCGGGATGGACGGGAAGCGACTTGCCTATCGATCGGGAGACGCTCGACGTTCTTGGCGCCGGAGACTTTCTATCGCGCGTCTACACCGGGAATGGAGGGGCACAGCAGATCGGCCTCTTCATCGGCTATTTTCCCAGCCAGAGGACAGGGGTCTCCATCCATTCGCCAAAGCACTGCCTGCCCGGCGCAGGCTGGGCTTTTGAATCGTCGCGCTCCGTCGATCTGAACGACGCCGCCGGCAAGGCGCACCGGGTGGGCGAGTACATCATTGCCAACGGCGAAGATCGGCAGTTCGTTATCTATTGGTATCAGGCGCACGGGCGCAGCGTCGCCAGCGAATACATGGCTAAGATATACCTGGTAGCCGACGCGATGCGGATGAATCGTACCGATGGAGCGCTGGTGCGGGTGATTGCGCCCATCGGCCCCAGAGAAGGCGAATCGGCGGCAAGGGCTCGGGCGGAGGCGTTTGTCGCCCAGCTTGCGCCCATGCTCCCCCGCTTCATTCCGAACTGAGCGGTTGGGAGCCGGGACAGGTTTTGCAAAGGACTTCAGGCTATGGCCGTACCCTGGCCGGCCGGCGAGGATGGAAGACAGTGAAAGGTCCGTTGAAGGCGGTTGAAGCGAGTTTCGATGGCCGGTGGAGATCGATGAACCGGCGGGGATCTTTTGGCGTGGCCGCGCTCCTGGTCGCGGTCGCACTGTTGGCCGGCTGCCACCGCGATCCCAATGTGCGCAAGCACAAGTATCTGGAGAGCGGAGACCGGTACAGCGCCCAGGGCAAGTACAGGGAAGCCGCCATCCAGTATTTGAACGCCTTGAAGGTCGACAAGAGTTTTCCCGACGCTCACTTTGCGCTGGCGCACACCTACTTGCACCTGGGTCAATTCTCCGCTGCGTACGCCGAGCTGGCGCACACCGTGGACCTGCAGCCGGGCAACCTGAAGGCGCGGGTTGAACTTGGCAACCTCCTGCTTGCCGGTGGAAGGATCGACGACGCGCAAAAGCAGGCCGACGCCATCATGGCCGCGCAGCCGAATAACCCCGACGTTCACGCCATGCTCTCCGCTATAGCACACAGGCGGGGGAACGAGGATCAGGCGCTGGTCGAGATTAACCGGGCTCTGGAACTGGAACCGAGCCGGGCGGCGTTCCACGAGGATCTCGCGCTGCTTCAGTCGGCCGATCCTGCCAAGGCTTCTTCCGCGGAAGACGAGATGAAGAAGGCTGTCGCGCTGGATCCGAAATCGGTGAATGCCAAGCTGCTCCTCGCCTCATTCTATGCCCGGAACAACCGCTTGCAGGAGGCTGAAAAGACCGGCTGGGATGCTGTCGCAACGGACCCCAAGGCCCTTTCGGCTCGGGAAAGCGTGGCCCAGATTGTCTTGCGCGAGGGCGATCGGCCAAGAGTCGAGCAGATCCTCCGCCAAGCCTCGAACGATCTGGCCGACAATCCCCAGGGGGTGCGCATCCTGGCAGACTACTTCGAAGGCTCCGGGCAGATGGACAAGGCCAAGGCCGAGTTTGCAAGCCTGGCCGCGAAGTATCCCAAGAACACGTCTGTGCAGAAGGGATACATTCGCGTTCTTCTTCAGGTCAAGGACTACGCGACCGCGAAATCCGTGGTTACCGAATTGATGAAGAAGAACTCCAAGGATCCGGAAGTTGCGGCTTTGAACGGAATCGTGCTGCTCAACGATGGCCAGGCAAGCGATGCCGTAAATGCCCTCATGGAAGGCGCCAAGAACTACCCCAAGGACGCTTTCATGCAGTACTGGCTGGGTATGGCGGCGCTGCGGAAGGGCGACGCCGATCTGGCTGAGAAGAGCTTTCGCCAGGCAATGGAACTGAATCCCGCCAGGCTGGGCGCGGGGGAGGAACTGGCGCGGATAGCGGCGCAACGCGGCGACATGCAGCTGCTGGAGGATGTAGCCGATAAGACGATTGCCGCGGCGCCGCGCTTTCCCGGCGGCTATGTCTGGCGCGCCACCGTGGAGATGAACCATAACGCGCCGGACAAGGCTGAAGCCGACCTGAAAACCGCCATGAGCGTTGCCCCGCAAAGCAAGCAGGCTTACATCCTGCTGGGCAAGATTCGATTCTCCCAGAAGCGCTACCCGGAGGGAGTTTCGCTATTCGAGCAGGCTCTCCAGGACGATCCAAATTCCCTTGAGGCCATGCGCCTGCTGGTGGGCTACGAGCTGTTCCAGAAACATCCCGACAAGGCAGTGGCGCGGTTGAACGCGCAAATCGAGAAGAGCCCGAAGAACAGCGGCTTCTACGACATGCTGGCCCAGTTGCAGATTCAAGACAAGAAACTGGACGAGGCCGCCGCCACGGCTCAGAAGGCCATGCAGTTGAATCCCGCGGATGCCGAGGCGGTCATGCTTTTCGCCCAGCTTCAGGTGCACCGCGGGCAGGTGCCGAATGCGATCGGCGTCTGGGAGCAGTGGCTCAATGCCCATCCCAACGACGCCGGAGCCCTTGCAATTCTCGGCACCCTCGAGGAATCGCGTGGCGATATTGCCAAGGCCGAGGCCTACTACAGGAAATCCCTGCAAATCCAGCCGCAACAGGCTGTCGCTGCCAACAACCTTGCATTTCGGATGCTGCAGAACGGCGAAAACGTAGATGTGGCCCTGACGCTGGCGCAAACCGCGCGGCAAAGGATGCCGAACTCACCCTCCATCGCCGACACGCTGGCCTGGGCTTACTACTACAAGGGAACCTACGCGTTTGCCCGCGATCTGCTGGAGGACGCGATCAAGGCCGACCCCAACGATCCCGAGATGCAGTATCACCTGGGAATGGTGTACGGCAAGCTGAAGGATAAGAACAACGCGGCGATTCATCTGAAGAAGGCGGTGTCGATGGCCCCGGACTCGCAAGCGGCAAAGGACGCCAAAGCGGCGCTGCAAGGACTCGGTTAGACTGCAAACAGGGCTTGACGGCTGCCGGCAGCGCTCGGAGCGCTGCCGGTTGCGTCTGGGGGTTCCTGGCCGCCCCGCAGCGAAGGCCCGCGAGTCCTCACTGGAATCACGGTTGGAAACCTATGTCCAACACAAGTACGATAGCGAGGAACTCCGGCTGGTACGGCACTGAAACCATCGTCGGCGCCGTCGTTGCGCTGGTGTCCTCGATTCTCATTAACCGTTATCTGGGACCGGAAAAGAACGGCTACATCGTCTACGTCTCGTATATCGCCTCGCTGGTCGCCGGCCTGGGCGGGTTCGGCATTCCCGCAACCACGCGAAAGTATATGGCCGAGTTCATCGGCATGGGCGACAGGGGTACCGCGCGGTACATCTTCTTCCGTACTCTGATCTTGCAGACTGTTCTGGCCACGCTGGCCACCGGCGGCTTTCTCTACTGGGTGCTGGGCGACGCGAATCCCGACTACAAATTGGCCGCGGCCCTGCTCGTGCTCAGCATCTGGCCGTCGATGGTCAACTCCATCCCGGCGCAGGCCAATTTCGCCACCGAAGACTTATCCAAGAATCTGCCCGCCTCGGTCGTTTCAGCCCTTGTTTACCTCATCGCAATCGCGGCCACTGTGGTGCTCCATTGGGGAGTGGCCGGCGTCGGCGCGTCGCTGCTCACCATGCGCGCCGTCGATCTGCTGGTGCGTTTCTTTCCCACGCTGAAGCGCGTGCTCGCCTGGGAGACAACCCATGCTCTTCCGCCGGGATTGCGCAACCGCATGATGGCCTTCGCGTGGCGGAGCGTTGCCAGCATGGCGGTGGCGATGATCGTTTGGGGCCGTTCCGAGATCCTTCTGCTCAAGCATCTCTCCGCGGATATCCGCCAGGTGTCGTTCTATTCGCTGGCATTTACCATGGCCGAACAGTTGCTGCTGGCGGCAACTATCTTCGGAACGGCGGCCGCCGCCACCATCTTTGTTCAGTACGGGCGCGACAAGTCCAGGCTTCCCGCCATTGCAGCCTCAACTTTCCGCTATCTCGCTTTGGTCTCGATTCCACTGCACTTCATCGCGGCATCGCTCGCGGTTCCGGCTCTGTTGCTCCTTTACGGCCGCAAGTTCGAGGACGCCGCTTTGGTCGTGACGCTGGCTCCACTGCTCTGCATCTTCAAGGCCTTCGTCGGCCCGGCGACCAGCCTCCTCCAGTCTTCCGAGCGGCAGAGCTTGGTCATCGCGGCAACGTTACTCGCCGGCGTCGCCGACTGGGGAGTGGCTTGGTGGCTCATTCCAGCGCACGGCGCGGTGGGCGCATGCATCGGCAATGGAGCTGCGCAAGCGACCGCCGTCCTCATCATGTGGGCCGCGGCGATCTATCTCTACAAGGTGAAGCTTCCCTGGATGCAGGTGGCGAAGATCGCTTTCAGCAGCGCCGTTGCTTCCCTTGCTGCGTACTTGATCGCTTCTTATACAGCGCACTTGATCGCTTCGCGGCTGGCTCCGCTCCCAGGTATTCTCGCGGGCGGCAGCGCTTCTCTCGTGGTTCTCTTCGGACTCTTCTACCTGATGCGCGTCCTGGAGCCGGAAGACCGCGATCGCTTCAACATCCTCACCGCCATGCTGCCCAATCCCATTGCCGGGCCAGCGAACAGGCTTCTGTCGGTGCTGATCCGTCCGGCACTCGAGAGCGCCGCCTGAGCGCGACGACCCCCTGACCTCAGAAGAGTCGCGTGAATTCGCTGCCTAAGGCAGGACTCTGCTCCAGCCTCGCGATCTCGGATCCCAGCGCCTGCGCGGTACAATGCAACCATCCGCTCCAAGGAGGCGCCATGCGCAAGATTCTCTTCGCCGTTCTCGCCCTTCTCTTCACCGCTCCCTTTGCCACCCCGCTCAGGGCTCAGGGCGCGCCGCCGCAGGTCAACGCTGATCAGCCCTACACCATCGAGTACTACTACAAGTGCCAGTGGGGCCATCAGGCCGAGTTCAAGGCGCTCTTCCTCAAGAACCACTACCCACTGCTCCAGAAGATCCAGGCCACCGGCCGCATTCTCTCCGTGAAAATCGAATCTCCGACTATCCATGTTTCAGAAGAGCTGCGCTGGGACTATCGCGTCACCATCGTCTACAAAAACTCGACCGTGGCCACCACTGCCAACCCCGACGAAGACGCCTTCATCAAGGAGTTATGGCCCGACCAGGCGACTTACCAGAAAGAAGAGCAGCGCCGGTTCGAGATTCTTCTCGGCCACATCGACCTGCCGGTCACCGACATAACGCCGCCGGCGAAGTAGTACGCTCAATCCTGCCTCTGCCGCCACTGCCGCACCAGGTCTTCGGCGGCCTCGGGCCACTCGGGAAACTCGAACTGGAAGCAGGCCTTGAGCAGGCGGCCGGGAACAGCGCGGCAGCTTTGCAGCACCAGCTCGGCCTCGGTGCGCATGGCAAATGCGCCGATATGAATGAACAGCGAAGGCGCGGGCAGCCCATTCGGCCTGTCCCAAGCGTCGCGCAGCGCCTCCATGAACTCGCGGTTGGGCAGCGGGTTGGGTGCCGTGATGTTGATGGGCCCATCCATCTCCTCGTGCTCGATCAGGAAGTCGACGGCGCGGGCATAGTCGCCCTCGTGAATCCAGGTAACGAACTGGCGGCCGCTGCCCTGTTTGCCGCCTAGCCCCGCCCGCACCAGGTTCGACAGCACGGCAAAGACGTTCCCCGGCGTGGGGCTGAAGCAGACCGCGCTGCGCAGGGCCGCCTTGCGGGTGCGCGGCGTCTCGGTCTCGAAGAATGCGGCCTCCCAGTCCCTGACCACGCGCTGTGAGAACTCGCGCCTCCTGCCCCATCGCTCGGCCGCCGGCTCGTCGCCGCCCGCCGGGGCGGATTCATCTCGAGGCAGATCGGCTCCGTTGGGGTCCAGAACGCGCTTGTACAGGGTGGCTGCCGAAGCATTCAGCCACAGCCGCGGCGGATCGGCGAGCCCGGAGATTACCCGATTCAGCAGCCGCGTCGACCCGATCCTCGACTCGTAGATGGCCCGCCGGTTGGCCTCGTTGTAGCGGCAGTTCACGCTGCGCCCGGCCAGGTTGATGCACACGTCCGCGCCTTCCAGGGTCTCGATCCAGTCGCCCGCGTGCTCGCCGTCCCAGTGAACAGTCTGCCAGGGCGCTGTATACGGTCCGCGAGTCAGCACTGTCACGCGATGGCCACGCTCCTGAAAGTGGCGCGCCAGCATCTGCCCCACCTGTCCGCTGCCGCCAGGGATCACAATGCGCAGCGGGCGCGGAGGCGCGGAATCTTGGGCCAGAGGCTGGTGGGCGAAGCCCTTGAGACGCGGCGCTTGCGATTCATCCATGGATTCAGCCTACAGCGTTCCGTCAGCCGACATTCGCAGGACTGAGAGCCGCCGTCCAGTCTGCCGGGGAATCCACCATCACGTCCGGCTGGGTGGCCGTCAGGGTCTCGGGGGCGAGGCCGAAGGTGCAGCCGATGGACCACGCCCCGGCGTTGCGCGCCGTCAGCACGTCCACCTTGCTGTCGCCGATCATCACCGTCTCTTCCGGCCGTGCGCCCGCTTCGGCCATCAGCGCCAGCAACCCCTCCGGATCGGGTTTCTTGGTGCTGAAGCTGTTGCCCCCGTAGATGCTCAGAAAGTAAGGCGCGAGGCCCAGCGCCGCGCAGATCTCCCGCGCCGGGCGAACCGGCTTGTTGGTCAGCACGGCCATCGCCATGCCCGTGCAGCAGGGCTGGTCGCGCAACGCCCGCAGCGCCGCCAGCGCCTCGAGAACTCCCTCGTAGGCGTAAGTGAAGTCCAGCTTGTGCTCGCGATAGTATTCGAGAAACCAGGCGTGGGCCTTGCCCAGCAGATCCTCGTCCGCCGCGGGCCCACTCGCCCTGGCGAATGCTCTGCGCACCAGCATCAGCACGCCGTCGCCGATCATGGCGGCGATGGTCGCGTCCTCAAGCTGCTCACGGCCAAAGTGAATCAAGGTCGCATTCACGCTGTTGCACAAATCCTGCGCCGAATCGATCAGCGTGCCATCCAGATCGAAGACCAGCAGTTTCAGCCGTTCGACGGGAAGAGAACGAAGTTCGTGAACCATGCTCTCAGTGTAAAGGCGAAGCCGCTCAGACCTTCCCCGGCGCGGGCGAGCGACCACCCGGCAAGCGCATTCCCTTATTGAAACATTTTCCCAATAAGACCAAGCAGACCGGCACTTTTACGTGCCTCAATGTACCTTGCCGCTTACTACCTTTGTGGTAAACTGGTAACACGCTCGTCTCATCAAGTGAGATAATAGCGGTATTGCAACACTCTGAGGTCTGGCCTCATCTTATTTGATGCGGCATTCTGCGCAGGAGTATGCGAGAAAGGGAGAACTGCACGATGA
>Ga0187867_10000082_pt1 | contig 83701 bp, 63 predicted proteins | sample June2016WEW_13_1_FD_132976 | JGI IMG/M metagenome (GOLD analysis project Ga0187867, IMG submission 132976) | Peatland microbial communities from SPRUCE experiment site at the Marcell Experimental Forest, Minnesota, USA - June2016WEW_13_10 | ecosystem: Environmental > Terrestrial > Soil >...
CAGGCGGTCCGAGTCCAGGAAACCGTACCGGAGATGTTTACGAGGTTGTGGTCAAGTGGCCAATTGCGTGGTGCGGCTTCGAAGTAAGGAGCGGCTTATGCAGAAGCTCCACGAACGCGTTGTCTCAGGCTCGACATTCCTTCGTGGGTCAGAGGCTGAGGTGCAACGTCTCGTAGGCGGTGGAGACGCCAAGATTGAATTTGAGATCTGGCTCGTTCAGCTAGGATTTTCTGCGGGCAATATGGAAGAAAGGATCACAACCTTGTTATTGGCGGCGGATAGCTTTGTCTCTCGCGCTTGTGGCGGAACGATGAAGGTCCTGTGTTCAGCCTAAGTAAGGAGTGTCGGGCCGGCGCGACGCATTTCGTGGCTTCGAAAGGTTGATTACTAGCCGCGAGCAGGGACCACCAACTTAGTGCGTATATGCATGCCAACCTCGGCTAGGTCGTAATAGACGAAGTGTCCGATGCGGTGATGGGGAATACGGCGTAGCTTTGTCCATTCTCTTAGGGTGCGGATGGACGGCTCCCGGCCCTTTGGGAATATCCCTCCCAGGCGCAGTCTATTGATGTCCGTAGACTGGCTGGTAAGAGGCGTCAATGTTAGCGATAGCCTTCGCCTACGTGAATCGGCCTCTTGTCGCAGCAATTGTCTGTATTAAGCCAAGGCGTGTGTGTTTCTCGCCGCTGAGCGGACCAATGTAGACCGCCAGAAAAGGCGAGTGAATGTGTTTCGCTACAACTTCGTTAACACCGCAACAGATTGGCCAAGGTTGCCAAGTGTTCCCATCCTACTTCCATTGGCCCAACGGATCTCTTCAGGAATTGGAATGTGTCCCTTATCGCCATCGTATATTACTGGCTCAGAAAAACCGCTTTGTTTAGCCCAAATCCGAATAGCATCACGGTCCATGAATTGATTAAGATGCCGCCCCGGAACTGTATGCTGAACAGATGAAATGAATGTATCCCAATGACAAGGGATTCGGAACTCTAAGAAAGAAAACACCATTTGGCCCTGCTTCTTAAGTGAACGGCTCGCCTCAACAAAATACCGGTACGTATCTTCATGCAACAGATGAGTAAACACTGAGAAAAAAACAACATAATCAGCCGACTCATCGTCACAGGGAATGACCATTCCGTCCGTCGAAACGAAAACCCAATCGACACGATTCGTCAGCCTGCGCGCATGCTCTAGAAGCTCTGGAACGACGTCGACACCACAATATCGGATTCCCTTATATGGCGCCAATTGGCATGCTAGCCGCCCGCTACCGCAGCCAACGTCGACAATGAAATGGCCATCGGACAAGCCGAGCGAGCGGAGCAAATAATATTCGAGCTTCCCGACAGCTTCAAAATCTCCGCCGACCGCCTCGCCATAAGCGGCATCATTGCCTAAACGCCTTCGAAGCAAAGCTAGGTGTTCCGGAAACGATTTTTTTGAATAGGTGTCTGTCACTAGGAAATCCCCTTTCCCAAGCTCCAACATCGGCCATCTCTTTGCAGGGATAGCATGATTAGCGGCTTCCCCAGGGCACGCCAGTTATTTCGTAGAAAGTGGCAACAGACTTTCAACTAGGGTTTCGGTCGCTTCCACGCATACCAGCCGGCTACTACCTAAAATACGACCTGCGACAAGGCGCCTAATGAGCACGACATTCCAGGAGTACCAATACCAGCCCTGGCTTTCAGGCGGCTCCATACGCCGTGCTATAGACCCCGCAAGGCGCATCCGACCCTTCATCCATCGGAGCCAGATGCGCCCGGACGTTGGCTTGCCTTTCAACGCGGACAGACGAATTCTACTAGAAGCTATCCGAGAACCGATTCGAGAAGCAAGATCGAGCAACGAGATGAAGGAAGCCCTGGAACAGGCAGGCGGATTTTTCCCATCGGATGCACAGGCGGCGGAAGTTTTGCAACCAACTGATGGAGCGTTCGACGGTCCAGCGGCGTTTATGCCGACGGAGGGAGCGGCCGTCTTGAGTGGTTGTAGCTTTTCGGTTCGCACGATGGGGAGCGATCAACTCGATTCCCGTTTCGGCAAGCAGAGCGTCGAGCGGATCGCTGTCGTAGGCTTTGTCTCCGATCATGCGCTCGGGCAGATCCGTGCTGACCAGGAAATCGAACAAGCCTTGGACGGCGTAACTTTCGTGCGGGCCGGCCTCCATCGAGTACGCGGCGACGGGTAATCCCTCGGCGTCCACCAAGAGCATGATCTTCACTCCCTTGCCAATACGAGTGAGGCCGATGCCATCGCCGCCCTGTCGTGCCTTACTGAAGGTGGCGTCGACAAAGCACAAGTAGAGCTTGAATCCGCCTTTGCGCTCCACGCACCGGCCGGCTCTGCGCATGATGCGCTCGAAGGCTCCGGCGCGAACCCAACGATGAAACCAGTCGTGAACGGTGCTCTTCGGTCCGAATTCGGGCGGCAGGTCCTTCCACTTGGCTCCGTTGTCGAGCATCCCGAAGATTCCATGCACCATCTTGCGCTTGTCCGCTGGCGGACGGCCGCCCTTCGGACTGCGCTTCGACCCGGGAATCTGCTTACATATCCAATCGAGTTGTGCATTAGTAAATTCGAGCGTGCCTTTATACAGCAATCTACATGTCTATATCACACGGAGGTGTTCGGATAGCCTCTAATAGTAGTACCAAAGCTGCGTCACATAGATATTGTCATAACCCGCCCCATTGTCCAGTGACGTAGCATAAGCTGCCACTTCTGGATACCCACTTGGGATGTAGCCGTTCACGTCCTTTAATATACCAGGATTACTCTTATAATACATAGCGACGGACGAGCCAATAGTCCACACCTGGCTCCATGTCCCGTTACTTAACTGCGATGACGAAATCTTATATAAGTCTAACGTGCTGTTGCTCGGTGTCTCGGCATACGCCATATAATAGCAACCATCTGCAGGGTTATAGGCTACGCTCGGGCTGTTCCCTAGACTTCCGGCTATGTCTCCAAAATTGCTAAGCCCCGAAAGGCTGACAGCGGCTGGCGTTCCTGTCCAGGTCACGCCGTTGCTCGACGTTAGCGTATATAGGTTTCCAATACCGTTATTGTTTGTGTCGGTGAAGAACATCATGTAATTCGAGCTCGACAGGCAAATAACACCGGAAACGATGGTGCCCCAGGGATATCCGTTCCCATATGCCCCTGGGAACTGCGTTGTAACGACATTAATAGGCGTTATCCACGAGACACCGTCGTTGGAAAATGTCTCATCAATACTATTCGACGCGTTTCCGGGATTTGCAACATAGTACATGGCATACGTATATGTGCTGCCGGACTTTGTAAAGGATCCCTTAAGAACGGAGGGATTCGACATCAACGCGACACCAAAGGAATTATAATGTAAGACGGTCTGCGGCATGGTGCTACCGAGAGGTGCCGTTGCGTAACCGATGCAATCGCCTCCCCCAGGATATCCCGTGGTCCACCACATTTTCTGCAAATTGTTGTCCGATGTGTCGAGCATCCATGCCGGGCCATAGTTATACGAACTGCTATTTGCTTCTATCAATGACGGAAGCGCAACGGACGAGTTATTGACCCCTAGCGACGTAATGGCTGTGGCTTGATTCGAATTGACGTCGATGACTGTAGCTTTGAGGTAGAGGGTGCCCGTCTGCGTGAGTTGGATGCAACCTCCGCAGAAGTCGCCACTAGGATAGTAAGGGTTGTTGTTATTCGGACTAGTATCGTTGATGAATACTGTCCAATTCACGTCGTCCCACGAGTACCATATCTCTATCGAGCGCAGGTTAACGCCTCCGCCCTTAGTTGCCTGCGCTACCGGATAGATCACGCTATTTAGATTCGAGTTCAGGGGAACACCGGCGAGCCAGGTGATGCTCGGCCCGGCATTTAATGTCAGCGTGGTAACAAATAAGATACCCAATAAGGATGCTACCGAACGTAATTTGTTTGTAATATTCATTGTTGAGAGCCTTCGATGCGAATTGTGGTCGAATGCACACTTCACAGAGCTTGATATGGCTCGAAGTTTCAACGTTCCCGATTTGGGGAATTCCCTTAGTTGTCGCTACTGCCTACGATATAAGGGAATGCCATAAGCGATTCCCTCTAACTACGCTATGGATTCATGGCACCTATTAGTTAGCCCACTATCCCTGAGCGGGATTGTGGCGTTCAAACAACGTCTTGCTCTAAGGACAATCAAAGACGTGGATCGACATTGGGAAACTTTATCGTTGAATGTCACCTCGAGTACTGGTGCTTCGTTTTAGGCATTATCGTAGGGCACTATGAGGATAGTTATTGTTGAACGTGATTTCAGGGTGCGGGCTCAGGCGGTCCGAACGAGCAGCCCTTGGGGTGGGAGAATTGGGGGACAGCTACGGTTTGCCCCATCGGTCGATTCTCGGGAACGGCTGGGAGGTTTGGCGGCTGCCAGCCCTCGCGGTCGTAGTTGCTGCGGTTGCCGATTGCATGAAAGCTGGTGGCTATAATGGCGACAAGTATGGCCTGCTGTTCCAGCCGGCTCGCAACCGCACGCCGGCAGCCGAAGCGCAGTCAGCGCTCACGGGGGATCCGCGTTGGTCAATCGTGATGGGCTACAGGGAGGAGGTCGGCGTCGATCTGGGCAGGCTTCGCAATATTCTTGACTGAGGAAAATTCCTTGAGATTGGCCAACCAATTATCGTCCGAGCCCCTTTACGTGTCTAAGAACGCCGCCAGTTAGAAATCCAACGGTCAATTCACTAACGATTGTTGGCGGTTCGATGATTCCATTCCCTCTGTTTGGCCTTCCCCAATGAAAATCGCGATAGTCGAGGATCATGTCTTGACTCGCGATTTCGTGAAGAAGGCGTGTATGCGGCAGGCCGACGTTGAGATTGTCGCGGAGGCGGGAACAGGGTTTGAAGCGATCAATGAGATCGCCCGCACGAAGCCCGATGTAGTCGTATTGGACATAGGCCTGCCGGATATCGACGGTTTCGAGGTACTAGATCGGGTGCGGCAATTGCATCTGGAACCTAAAGTGCTGGTGATATCTTCTGGGAGCCCTTATCTGATCATTCGCATAGAACACGCAAGAGTTCATGGATTCTTGGACAAGTGGGATCAAACAGCAGATGCGCTAAATGATGCGTTAACCGCATTTAGAAATAATCGCACATTCTTCCCCAATGCCTATTTGGAAAAACGCGCGAGTATTCGTCGTGATCATTGTTCCTTCGACAAGTTATTGACTAATCAACAGATGTTAGTGCTGTCGATGGTCGCAAAATTTTTTACAGCGATGATTCAATTGCCGAGAAACTCAATGTCTCGATGCGCACGGTCGAAGCGCACCGGACCAGCATTATGCATAAGCTCGACGTTCATAATCGTACTGACTTAATTCACTTCGCAAGAGAGCGAGGATTCATATGAATAGTCATCCGGCGAACAATGCTTCTCTCCCTAACACCTCTAGTCTTTCACACTATGCCGAGGGAACGCGTTCTGATTGCGGTTAAGACATATCTAACGCTTTCCCGAAAATATGGGGAGACAGTATGTATCGCTGGCGTACGCGCTGACGGCTCATCGATACGAATTTATCCGGTGCCGTTTCGACGTTTAGAGGGAGCCGAGCAATACAGAAAAGTCGATTGGATTGAGGCAGATTTCGCCAAGAGCCGCACCGACTCACGGCCAGAGACCCATCATCCAAAGGACTGTGCTCGATTCCAAATTCTTTGGACTCCCAAGATCCAAGCAATATGCGGTCTGCATGCTCAGGGCTCAGGGCAATTCGATGATCGACGCAAATATCAAAGACAGCGACTTGGTAATTCTCGTTCAGCGGAAGCCAAACCCAGGAGAGATAATAGCTGCACTGGTTGACAAGAATACTACAGCACTAAAACGGTTAGTAACCAAGAACGGCAGGTACATTCAACGGGCTGCTAATCCTCAATTTTCTGACATAGTCACCGACAATTGGGAGTGCCAGGGCGTAGCGATAGGATGGATACGCAATTCTTTGCAATTTCGTTTTTGATTTGAGAATGAGCTTTTGAAGCTGATCGGAAGTCTCCCATCACGAGCGGCGCCGAGCTTATCCGGCCTTGTGCATGTCGTTTATAGTCCAATCCTCGATCTTTTTGAGACACTGCGGAAGTTCGTCACGAAGCACTTCATATTGGCTCAGACGGACTCTTCAAGCGGTTCGAAATTCCGGAATCACGTCAAATGGAATGGAGCCAAAACCTCTCCTTTCTCCAAGAATCATCGTCCTCCTTGCAGCATCTGGTCCTTCGCTGACATTGCACACTGCTCGTGCAAACAACGAAATCACGGTAATGGACCCTGTATTTGTTGAGGCTTCCCCCGTTTCCACAACGTCTTTAACGGGCTATCCGTGGAAGTATTTTATGGAGCCCGGATTCGAGGTAATATCGCACTGCCCCGATTCGTTCAATTCGGCTTACGCAATGGCCCTTCGGGAATCGACAGCGGCGCGGCTTGTTTTTCTGCCCAAGTGTTTTTGGGGAGATCTCCCGACTCCGATTAAGATTGTGCTTTACGACCGGCCGCCTGAGCGCATTGGGCTTTTCCTGGGGAGTCCCATCGACCTTTCTTGGATCGCCGAAGATCGTGCCATTCTGGGTTCGGATGATGTGGAGCTTTCCCATCCGTTGACACTGGGCGACGGCGACACCTTTATCAATTGCGGCAACTATTGGGACATCGTGCGCGAGAGCGACGGGATCAGCGTCGATGTGGACAGCTCCATCCGGATCGAATTCCGCGTGCCCCACTTCCCTGCATGGTTCATAGCCGGCGTACAAGGCCCGTGCGGCCTCTATGTGAACCACACGCTCCGCTCGACCCTGCGCGGGGAGGTGCTGGTCCTGCCGAATGCGCTGTGGATCTCGTCGGCCAAGACGCTTGCGATTCGCCGGCGGGCCCACCGTGCCCCCGGGGACAAAGAGGGATCGTTCAGGGAGAATCTCCTGCCGTTGGACGCCCTGTTCCGGGGATCGGAGCCGGACGAGCGACATGGGCTCTGGAACTCTGAGGCGGCCCTGTTTGTCCGCTGGGGCCTCTTCAAGAGCGGCAACCGGACGGGGTTTCTTGACTTTGTCGACGAGGCGACCCGCGAGCCGATCACGGAGCCGCTCTTCCGCAAGCACCTGGGCATGGGTTACGGGGAGGCTCTCAAGCTTCTGGGCGACTACCTACCGGACGCCGTCGGCGAGTCTCTCGAAGTGCCAATCCCCGAGGTCCCCGAAAGGCAGATGGATTTCCGGGACGCCTCTCAGGCTGAGATCGCCCGGATCATCGGGGACTGGGGGCGCCTCGAGGCTCGCTCGTCGTCGGGCACCTCCGCAGCCTACCGAAAGGATTGTCTGGAGCAGGCTGACCGGCTCTATGAGCGGATTTCCGCCCGAAAGGAGCGTGACCCACTCTTTCTTGCTGCGTTCGGCCTCTATGAGCTTCAGGCCGAGGACACCCTGCGCGCGAGAGAGGCTCTGAGAGCGGCCACCGACGCCGGTGTCATCCGCCCCCAGGCCTACGTGGAGCTAGCCCGTTTGCGACTCGAAGAATCCCTTCCAAGCGCCCAGGAGGGTATAGGGGACCTAAGCGAGGAGGAGTATGGCGAGATCACTGCCCTTCTGAGTACAGCCCGGATGCAGATGCCCTCCCTACGCACCAGCTATTCAGTGCTGTTGCGGGCTCTGGAGCACGCTCCGTCCCGGCCTTCCCTTGAGGACCTGGAATCGCTAGCTGAGGGAACACGAAGCTTCCCCCAAGATGAGAACTTGGCATACACCGTGGCTAAGCTTTATAAGAGGCTTGGCTATCGCGACGAGGCCATCGCTCTAGTGAGACGGGCCCTTGCTTTTGCCGAGTCGGACAGGGCCCGCCGCGTTCTTTCAGAGGAGTTGGATCGATACACAACTCAGCCCGGTGCCTATTTGTCGTCAGGGAAATAGTTCCTGTGCCTTTCGATAAGGGGTGTTCGAAAACCCACCTTTTCCCGAACACGCAACATTAGTTCGGCCAGCGCTCGCTCATTTCCACTGTTGTTTCCCTCTACCGACGGAATGCCCTATCCAAGAACATGAAAGTCGGAATCATCTGGGTCGCCATGAAAGCAGGGTCCTCGTGGCCGGCGCCAGGAATGATGGTGAGCACGGAGTTCGCACCTGCCTTAACCAACGCCTCGTGGAGCATTCTGGCGTTTGCGGCGCTGACATTCGAGTCGGCTTCGCCGTTCGCAATCAGGAACGGCGGCAGTACCTTTGCGGTCGGGATGTAGTGGACCATCCTGATTTCCGGGCTCAGGAAATCGGCGTCGACCGCGCCGTACCATACCACAACCGCCTGCACGGCGCTCGAGACCCGAGCGTTCGGGGAAGCCGGGTCGTCAAAGATCGTGGGCTGGTCGCCTGTGACACCAAGCATTGCCGCTATGTATCCTCCTGCGGAGTCGCCCCAAACGGCAAACTTCTGGGAATCGAGATTGTATCTGTCCGCATTCGCGCGGAGGAACCGCACGGCCGACTTGCCATCCTGAAAACCAGCAATCGCGGCCTTATAGATGTGTTCACCCTCCTTGTGGATCAACCTGTAGTTAAGGCTGACCACGGCATATCCCCTTGCGGTCAAAGCGGAGACGTCCGGAACCTGGATCTGAAACGGACCGCCCGGCCCGAGACGCTGGGGCGGGGGACCGAAGTCCCTACGGGGCATCGACTGCTTGTCGCCCGCCTTAAACCCACCGCCATGGATCCAAATGACCAATGGTGCTGGGCTATGCTGGCCTGACGGGAGGTACAGGTCTAGCTTCTCGAAGGGGGACTTTCCCGAGTACGGCAAGTCCGCGAATGCCGGCCTCATAACCCCTTGCCTTTCGTCGGCGGTGACAACGGAAGGCGAGCTGTTATCGAGCGGAAAGTGCCAGCGGTAGCCGATCCGAGAGAAGTAGAAGAATGCCAGCCTCTCGCGGCAACAGTAGGCCGCGGACAGCGCCGCCGTTACGACCACCACGATCGAAAGCGCAATCCTTGCCCTTGGGCGCGCTTCACTGCGCATGACTCTCCGTTTGGACAGATCGATCCATGGTGCCAAGATACTTTCCGAGGAAGGCCAGAATGATCGGCCTCAGATCTTTGGGGAGTAGATGATCCCCGTCCGTGGTGAACGTGAAGGCGTGGCCGACATGGTCCATCAGGACCAACTCGTGCGGGACTCCCATGGCGGTGAGATCCTTGTCCATCTCGACCGCCTGGCGGAAGTCGATCAGGGGATCGTCCCTGCCCTGCACGATCAGGATGGGCGGCACGGCCGAAGTTAGGTGGTTTACGGGCTGGAACAGGTCTATCTGTTTCAATGCGGGTCGCACTCCGGCCATATCGAGAGGCAGGACAGCCAGTTGTCTCTGTACGAGCGGGAACCTCATACCGTCATACCCGCCGTAGAAGTCGATTACCGCGCTTACCTTACTTGAGGTACCGGGATATGGCTCGGGGGGCTCGAAATCCACTTCGCCATCGGTGAATCCGACCATTGAAGCAAGGTAGCCACCGCCGGATCCACCTCCGATTGCAATGCGACTAGGGTCGATATGGTATTCCTTGGCATGCGTCCGGAGGAATCGCACTGCATTCTTGCAGTCCAAAATGGGCAGGACCCTAAAGGGAGTGTCCAAAGTCCAGTTGATGCAGGCGCAGATGTAACCGGCAGAGGTGAATGTCAGGCATTCGTCGCGGATGTGACTGCTGGCTTTGTCACTTCCGTTGCCATGCACCCAAATCACGGCGGGAACTGGCGGATCGCTAGGTGCCCTGCGAGGGAAGTAGAGATCCATCTTTTCATCCCGCCCAGGCTGAAGGTAGACAATGTCCTCGATGACGTGGAAGGGCTCCATCACGGAGGATTGAACGGCCGCGGCCACGGTGGTTTGGGCCTTGGGTGATTCTGCGCCCCGGGAGTGCGCTATGCAGAGCAGCAATAGCGGCACGAGCAATTGACCTCGGACGAACTGGCGAAAAGGCGATGGGGGTAGAGTGCTCATGGGTTCAAGAATGGCTTTTCACGGAGCCAACATCTCTACGACAATCGTCAGATCTAAATCCGCCAGTCAGGGTGCAAGAGAAATGCTGATCGTACGCCGCCTTTGCCCAAAATCGTCCGCGCTACCAAGATGTAGTGCCTGTTCCAAAAACCACGGCTTCGCGAACAGCCCCTTTCAGTCATCACTTTCTTAGCGTGAGCGCGCTAATAGGCGAGATACCGTGCTCGGCGCAACGGCGGCTTCTCGGGCGATTGCCCGGATCCTACCGCCTAGCCGTTGCGAAATCCTTAGTATACGTCGGACCTTATTTTGCGGAAGCGGCGGCCGACCAATTCTCTTTCCACGCCTTCGCGCGACTTCGATACCTGCGATTGTTCGCTCCTTGATGAGAGCCCTTTCGAATTCTGCGACGGCCATAAGTACACCAAGTTGAAATTGCGCGACCGGATTCGGGGTGGAAGTGTCGATCCCCTGGCTCGTGCAAATGAGACCGACGCTCTTCGCCTTCAGTTCTTCAACTATGACCGCGAGATGAGTGAGGCTTCGACCCAGTCGATCCAGTTTGTAAGTTACAACATACCGCACAGGGCCAGAACGGGTTAGATCCATCATCGATTCGAGCCCTGGCCGATGCAATGCGGCGCCCAAGGCAGCATCCCGGAGGACGTGTGGTGTTCGCCAGCCACGCCTTCGGCAGAAATCCAGCACCTGATACTCCTGCGCTTCGGTCTTCTGGTCCGTAATCGATACCCTGAGATAGACTGCAATGATGCCCTTTGCTTTCATAGCTGACGTAGCACGTCAGCTGTTCGTCAGGAAAGTGTTAGGATTTCTATGCTCCGTGGCGCACAAGAGGTCGTGCATAAGCCACATCAGCATGGAGTGTCGGGCCGGCCCGACACTTTGCATGAGCTCAAAAGGGTGGCTTCTAACCCCGAGCCGGGATCACCAGCTTGGTACGAATATGGGTGCCCACCTCGGTAAGGTCATAATAGACGAAATGTCCGATGCGGTGATGGGGAATACGGCGTAGCTTTGTCCATTCTCTTAGGGTGCGGATGGACGGCTCCCGGCCCTTTGGGAATATCCCTCCCAGGCGCAGTCCATTGATGTCCGTAAACTGGCTTCGGTTGGTTGGTGTTGAGGGTGTTTCCATACTAAAGGCGTTCCGTCAACTCATGCTGCCCAAGTTCGGCGGGGTAGGGCGACGAGCTCCAGGTCTCGCTTCGGGTCGGGAATCGGCGCTCCGATAGCCGGCACTTCTGTATGAGCGCGTTTGGGCATGATATCGAAGAATTCCTCGGCCTCCGACGCGCTTCTAAGATCGAGGTAGTGCTTGCGGATTATGGCTTCGGAGTTACCCGCTTGAAGCGCTGCTTCGCCCATCGACCGGTACTTGGCGACGAACATCGAGATGAACGTGTGGCGGAGCACATCATGTGTGAGGTGAAATCTCTTCGCGAATTTTGCCCGGCGTTTCTGAAAGTCCCCCACTACGATGGGGAACCTCTCGAGAGGATAGGCTCCGAGCCACGCCACGAGGTTCGGCTGAATGGCCACCCTGCGGGGCTCGCGGGTCTTAGAGACCTCAGCGGGAACGAAGATCGTCTTAGCCTTGAGGTCCACGGCTCCGGGCTGGAGCTTGGAAATCTCGCCATCAGGCACCCCGGGGCGGATGCCTGCAAATAGGCAGAGGGCGAAATAGGGCACCCACCGTCCCCCTTCGAAGCCTTCAAAGTGCTCCATGAGGTCGCGCACTTGCGCGGCGGAAAGCGTGCCCGCGGATCCGCTCCGGCGGCGGATCCGGTGATGAGGCACTTTGAGTATCGGATTGTCGGCAATCCAGCTGCGATGAAACGCGAATTTGAGGAAGGTTGAGAGAATGCCGCGCCGGTTGTTGTAGGTCTTCATGGCGGGCCGGCCGACCTCAAGAAAGGTCACTAGGCGCGGCACCGTCAGGCCGGCGACGGTCTCGTTAGGAAAGTGATCTTGTAGCCGTTTCAAATCCCATCGAATCCGGCCAAGCTGCGGGCGCGAGATGTGGTCCTGCTCGAATTCGTGCTCCTTTGCAGCGATATATTCGGCAATGCCGTCTTCCAGAAGCTTTTGGCGCTCCGGTGCACGGTAGTTTGCAAGGGCGAAGTCGACGCAGAAGGCGAGCGTTTGCTGCTGGCCTTCCAGTCGTTGAAAGGCGGTCTCGGCTTCATGGAGTTGCTCGTCGCTTAGGCGGGTGATTGCAGCTCGGACCCTGCCGTTGGTTTGAAGGCTTCCGACTTCAAAGACCTGTCGCTCGGCTTCTGCTTCGGCGCGAGTGGCAAAGTTTTTGCGGATGCGCTTGCCGTAGAGCCAGCCCGATACTCTGAAGACGATCTCCCCAGAGGGATTTGTGAACTGTGAGACGACGAACGAACTGAGTGGATTCATGCTAGATTTGCCACGTCAACTGGCAAATCTGAGTTCGGGTCGCGGCCGATCGTTGGTAGCCAACAATTTAGTTGGCGTCCCCACGGGGATTCGAACCCCGGTTAACACAGCCCGCCTTTGAGAATCAACCGCCTACGAATTCTCGCTCGGAGAGCAGACAGTAGTTGCTTCCGTAAACACCGAAGCTTTCGCCAGTCCTGTTGCCAGCCCCGCGGTTTGTCACGGATCATTTCAATTCTTGGGCGGTGCCGGGTCACAAAAGGCCCGGCTTCAGCACAATTGAACGGGAGTTACCATGCAGGGCCGGCCCTTCTAGCCTCAGGACCGGATCATCGTGAGAATCATCTTGTAGCGCTTGAGCGCCGTGAGCGCGTGCGGTTGGTGGGCGGGAATGAGGATCATCTCACCACCTTGCACTCGATGCGCCTGGCCGGAGATCGTTACCTCCGCCTCCCCTTCCAACATCTGCACAAGCGCGTCGAACGGCGCCGTGTGTTCACTTAGACCCTGACCCTGGTCAAACGCGAAGATGGTCACATTGCCGGCCGGTTTCCTCACGATCTCGCGGCTCACGACGGCACCATCCTGATAGTTGATCAAATCTGCGATTTTCGCGATTTGGGAGGCAACAAGGCCTTTAGGCTTGATGGGAGTATCCCCTTGCACGGTCAGTCAATTTTTAGCTTCTGGACGAAAAATGGAATATTGATCCCCGGATAGTTGCTACCGGCCGATGCAATCATGACCACGGCGATGCCGACTGCCAGAATATGTCGTAAACACCGCCGCCTGTGGAATACACGCAAGATTCGTGTTAAAGGGCGTATTCAAGACGTTCGTTCAACGCAAAGCCCGGCAAATAAATCCGTCAGTTATCCAAGTCAGTTGCGCGCAGCTTTCCCTAACCCGGTGAATAGCTCCAGCCGCAGGCCTTGATCGTTTTGAAACGAGCCGTGCATGACATTCACCTTCGTCACCGTCTACTGGAACGCCGATGCTCGATGGAGGCCGATTTGCCGGCCCCGGTGCGATCCCAGCCCTGGCAGCCATTTTGATGAAACAGCCTGCGCGATTCCGGGCAAAGTGCCCGCTTGCGATTCCCGCTCAATCCGCGGGCCGAAGCCTCTCCACTTTGCCGCTGTCGGCACTAATGAGGGTGCCGTCGAAGCCAAGCCAATCGCCCGAGTGCAACACTCTGTTCATTTTGCCGGGAACGACGATGATTCCGGTCCTATGGACCACGACGCCGTTATGGAGCTTCATGTCGTTCTCCATCACCCTGGTCACACCGTTCCGCGTTATCATGACCTGAGAATAGCTCTCGGTGAACCCTTCCCTCACAACGACAACGGGAGCCGGGCTGTTTGTGGTAACGACGGTGGTCTGGACAACAGTGTCGCCGAATGAGGCGGATGCCCCGGTTAGCGCGAATATCAGGGCGAACGAAAGATTGGTTGTGGTTTTCATGTTGATTGATTCCTCATCCTAGATGGATGAGTGAATCGAGGGTTTAAGGTGCGGCTTGAATTTCCGCGGACATAGGTTCGCAGCGGCACCATGGTACAGCAGTGGCCGGACGCGAGCCATGGGGTAATACCCGAATTGAGACCGACGTAGACCGATTGTCATATCGCGCGCTCGAAATCGCATGGCGCCCTAGATTGTTGGTCGTGGTCGCCTCGTGCCGTATGCCGCCCCGCGGCGACTGCCAACCGACGCCCAATAGCGAGTCTTGCACCGTATCCCTGAAGATCCGCCTACGGTAACACTGGGGCGGTGGAACCGGTTATGAGCGCGACGGGACACTGCGGTAAACCAGTACACTGTGTTGCGCTACAGGTACCAGGGGGTGTTGATAACAATGATGCGCTGGTTGCCACGCGCGAGAAGGAGAAGCTTTAGGGGCTGAGCGCGTTGTTTGTGGGGCGGGGCCTGCCACCAGTGTTTCACCATGAGCTCGCAACTCATTCGAGGCGCGGGCGTTTCTGAGCTGGCGTCCCCACAGAGATTCGAACCCCGGTTGACGCAGCCCCGCATTGAGGATCAACCGATTAGCTATTACCCCGCTGGGAGCAGACAGTAGTTGCTTCCGCAAACACTCAAGCTGTTGCCAGCCCTGTTGCCAGTCCCACGGTTAAGATGCGCATAGTTTCCGGCCCGCCGTCAAGTGGCTCGGCCCATTGTCTGGAAGCAGAACCATTCCAAAGCGGATGCGTTAGGCTTCGATCTTCCTAGACTAGGCAATTCTGTCTCCAAACGGAGTGTGCGTTCTTTTCTTGGACCTTATGGACGCGCGCTGGCCGCATGTTGCTGAGTGATCTGAAGTGTTCCAATCGGCGACTGACTGGGTAGGTAAGTGAACACCCCATGCCTGAAGGGAGCTCCTATTGGGTTGCCACCCCTGCGGACTTCGATGAGAACGTGGGCCCGGCGATCGAAGCTGGCTTTATCCCATCATGAATACCTCGGGCGTACCCCCCCAGAGATCGCGCAATTGGACGTCGCCGCTTCTGGTGGTCCTCTGCCTGGCCTCCCTCATCGCGGTCACACGCGCCGCGCTGGATGATGTCCAGGCCGTCAGCAAGGAGCAGCTCGCCAAGTTCGACAAGGGCCCCACCTCGATCGACGTCTCCGCGTACCCGGCGGGGATTCAGGAGAGCTACGGCGTGTTCCGCCAAAAGTGCTCGCTCTGCCACACGCTGGCGAGGCCGATCAACTGCGATTTTGCGCTGCCAGACGAGTGGTCCCACTACATCAAGCGCATGATGTATAAGCCGGGGTCGAACATAAGCCCCGCCCAGGCGAAGAAAATTTACCAGTTTCTGGCCTTTGACTCCTACGTACGCAAGAAGGCCCTGTTTGACGACAAGCTCTCGAAGGCTGACGACGCGGGCAAGGCCGACGCCGACGCAAGGATGAAGGAGCTGCTGACCACCTTCCCGCCGAAGTAGCCCCGGGCGATATACCGCGCCCCTTCATCATGCCAGCCACCTACAGCGTTGAGCTGCCTGATGCGGGATACTATGCACGCCAGGTCCTGTGCCGCGAGGGTTGCCCCGTGCGCACCGATTCCGGCGCGTACGTCCAGGCCATCGCCCAGGGCCGCTACGAGGACGCCTACATCATCGCGCGGACGCCCAACCCGTTCGCCTCCATCTGCGGCAGGGTGTGCGCGGCACCCTGCGAGGCCAAGTGCCGACGCGGGGCATTGGACGCTCCGGTCTCTATCCGCGCCCTGAAGCGGTTCGTCACCGAGCGCTTTGGCGTCGAGTCGAGCGCGTTTGATCTCGGGCGGGTCTATCCCGAGCTGCGCGACCCGCGGCGAGAGCGCTTGGGAACCGGGCGCAAGGTCGCGGTCATCGGCGCTGGCCCCGCCGGCCTTTCCTGCGCGCACGAGCTGGCGCTCATGGGCTTCGCAACGACCGTATTCGAGGGCCAGGGCGTGGCCGGCGGCATGCTGGTCCTCGGTGTGCCCGAGTACCGGCTGCCCCGCGACATCGTCCGGGCCGAGATCGCCGCCATCGAGTCGCTCGGTGTCGAGATCCGCCTCAATTCTCGGATCGGCAGGGACTTCGCCTTAGCCGACCTCAAGAAGCAGGGCTTCGAGGCGGTGTTCCTTGGCATCGGGGCACACAAGAGCCGTGAGCTTGCGATCGAGGGCGTCCAACTCGACGGGGTGCTGCGCGCGATAGAATTCCTCCTCAATATCAACTTGGGATTCAAGGTGTCGCTCGGGCGCAAGGTCGTCGTGATCGGCGGCGGCAACGTCGCCTTTGACGTGGCGCGCTCGGTCGTCAGGCAGGCTGAGGCGGTTGCCGGGATGAGCGAGGCGGAGCTGAGGGTGGCCCTCAAGCAGGCGGCCTCGGTGCTGGAGGAGCTGACCGCGAAGGACCAGGAGCCTCCGGACGCGGTGCGGCTTGCGCTCGACGTCGCCCGCGAGGCCATCCGGAGCGGCGCGCCCGAGGTGCATATGTTCTGCCTGGAGAGCTTGGACGAGATACCCGCGGCGCGCGAGGAGATCGAGGAGGCCGAGGAGGAGGGGATCCGGCTGCACACGCGCTACGGCCCCAAGCGCATCATCGGCGCCGACGGCAAGGTCACCGGGGTCGAGCTGGTCAGGGCCAGCCGCGTCTTCGACGACAACAAGCGCTTCAATCCCCAGTTCATAGAGGGAAGCGAGGAGGTTTTCGAGGCCGACACCGTGGTTCTCGCCATAGGGCAGTCGCCCGACCTGTCGTGGATTGGACCCGACGACAACCTGAAGATCACGCCACGGGGCACGCTCCAGACAGATCCCGGCACCATGGCAACCTCGCGGCCCGATGTCTTTGCCGGAGGGGACATGGCCTTTGGACCGCGAATCATCATAACGGCCGTGGCCGAGGGGAAGCGTGCGGCGCGCTCGATCTCCAAGTTCCTGACGGGCCGGGTTCCCGCCGAGCCGCAGCAGGCGCGGGTGACGGTCTACGACACGGAGCGCTACAGCATGGTCCCGGACTACGAGAAGCTCGTCCGCCAGAAGCCGCCAACCCTCCCGCTGGACCGGCGAATCGGGATAGCGGAGGTCGAGAACGTCTTCCCGGCTGCCGAGGCGGTGCAGCAGGCGGACCGCTGCCTAAGATGCCATGTCGGACCGGTGTTCAACGGCGACCTGTGCATCCTCTGCGGCGCCTGCGCCGACATCTGCCCCGAATCCTGCCTCCGCCTCGTGGACGTTGCCCGACTGCACGGCGGCGAGGCTCTTCAGTCCGCGGTCATGGCCCGGTACGGGAGTTCGCCTGGGCTGGGGGAGCAGGGCGCAATCATCAAGGACGAGACCCGGTGCATCCGCTGCGGGCTCTGCGCGGTGCGCTGCCCGACTGGGGCGGTCACCATGGAGAAGGTCGAGCTTGTTCCAGCCTGAGATGAGACCGACGCCACCTGTGGAGGCAGGCGTTTCCCGCCGCACCTTCTTCCACCTGTCGATAGGCTGGATCGCGGGGACGTTCGCTGTCGTCGCGACCGCCCTGGCGACCGTGCGCTTCCTCGTGCCGAATGTCGTGTTCGAGCCCGCCCAGCGGTTCAAGGCGGGCGCCCCGGAGGACTATCCCGACGGGTCCATCACCTTCCTTGAGGACGAACGCGTCTTCCTCATGCGGCGCGGAAACACCTTCCGGTGCATGTCGGCCATATGCACGCACCTGGGATGCACCGTCAACCGCGCTGAAAAGGGCTTTCACTGCCCCTGCCATGGGAGCGTGTTCAACAGCGACGGAGCAGTCGAGAGCGGCCCGGCGCCCAAGACGCTTGCCTGGTTTCTGGTGACGCTCAGCAAGGATAACCGGCTTCTCGTGGACAAGGGTGAGCCCGTGCATCCCGACAAATACCTCATCATTTGAAGGCGCCGCGAAACAGACTCTGGATTTGGTTCGCGGCGACCCGCGTCGGCAGGTCCATCTTCCGGGTCGGCCCGCCGCACAGCAACCTGGAGAGGTCGCAGGTCATGATCTCCAGCTTCCTCCTGCACATGCAGCCGGCCAAGGTCAACCGGCACTCGCTGAGGGCGTCCTACTCGTTCGGCCTCGGCCTGATCTCGCTGTACCTCTTCCTAATCCTCTGCGTCACGGGCGTCCTGCTCATGTTCTACTACGTCCCAAGCACCTCCCAGGCCTACGACAGGATGAAGGACCTCCAGTTCGTCGTGTCGGCGGGCCTGGTCGTGCGCAACATGCACCGGTGGTCCGCGCACCTCATGGTGGCGACCGTGATGCTGCATATGTGCCGGGTCTTCTACACGGGCGCCTACAAGGCTCCACGCGAGTTCAACTGGGTGCTGGGCGTAGGCCTTTTCCTGACGACGCTCGGACTGAGCTTCACGGGCTATCTGCTCCCCTGGGACCAGCTCGCGTTCTGGGCCATCACGGTCGGAACCAACATCGCGGGATACGCGCCGTTTGTGGGGACCAAGCTGAAATACCTTATGCTGGGCGGCAACACGGTCGGGCAGGAGGCCCTGACGCGCTTCTACGCCCTCCACGTGATCGTCCTGCCGGCGATCGCCGGACTCATGGTGGCCGTCCATGTGTGGAGGGTTCGCAAGGACGGCGGCCTCTCCCGGCCCGGGGAGTCCTCCGACAGCGTCCAGTCGATACCCCTCGGCGAGCTGCCAACGAACAAGAGCTACGGCCTGATGGAGCTTGCCCGGGGAACGACCCCGCAGGTGGGCCAAGACCCGGATGACGAGGTGTTCTCGTGGCCGCACCTCATTTTCCGGGAGCTGCTCCTATTCCTCATCGTCGTCGCGTTCGTGCTTTTCCTCGCGGTCTTCTGGAATGCGCCCCTGGAGGAGCTTGCCAACCCGATACATCCCCCGAATCCGGCGAAGGCCCCGTGGTACTTCCTCGGGCTCCAGGAACTCGTGAGCTATTCGGCCTTCTGGGGCGGGGTCGTCGTCCCCGCGCTCATCGTCATGGCCCTGATCGTGCTTCCCTACATGGACCGCGGGCGCCACGGGGTTGGGGTCTGGTTCGCGCGGGAGCGCAGGGTCGCCAACACGATCTTCAGCGTGTGCGTGGCGGCTGCCGTCGTGCTGACGGTCGTGGGGACGATGTTCCGCGGGCCCAACTGGGGGTGGGTCGTCCCGTGGCGCGCCCCGCCGCCCACCATGGAGGGCCACTAGGATGGACAAGAGGGAGCTCCAGAAGTTCTACGGCTGGTTCAGCACCCTCTGCATCCTGGTAGGGGCGCTGACCGCCTTGGGCTACTACCGCGACGAGTACCGCCCTTGGAAGGACTACCAGCGCCGGTTCAATAACGAGGAGATCCGACGCGCCTCGACCCCGGAACAGCGCCTGATCGCCTCGCGTGTGCCCATCCAGATCCGGCAAATCCTGCTGCCCGAACTCAACCGAGTTGATCGCTGCACGACCTGCCACCTCGCCGTCGAGGACCCTAGCTACGGCGGCTACCCTCAGCCGCTCGCCTACCACCCGCTGCACGACGAGCATCCATTCGACAAGTTTGGATGCACGATCTGCCACCGCGGCCAGGGCCGTGCGACCACCGCCGAGGACGCCCACGGGAACGTGGCGCACTGGGGCGAGCCGATGCTCCCGCTGAAATACATCGAGGCCTCCTGCGGGCAGTGCCACGAGGCCTCGGACAACCCGGCGGCTCCGCTCCTTAGCCGCGGGGCGGAGCTGTTTGAGACCGTCGGCTGCCGGGGCTGCCACAAGCTGGGCGGGGTCGGGGGCGTCGTCGGACCCGAACTGGACCGGGTGGGGACCCGCCGCTCCCCGGATTGGCTGAGGGCGCATTTCCTGGAGCCGGCCGCCGTCACGCCGGGTTCCGGCATGCCCCCGCAGAAGTTCTCCGAGCCCGACGTTCAGGCGATGGTGCTCTTCATGCTGAGCCAGACGGGCACGGACCTCCCGAGCTTCTACGCCTCGATGAAGGTGATCCCGAGCGCGGCGCAGGGGAGGCGCCTGTTCCAGCAGAAGGGTTGCATAGGCTGCCATTCAATGGGCGGCCAGGGCGGCAAGATCGGGCCCGCCCTAGACGACGTTTCCCTGCGCAGGAAGCCCGAGTGGATCATCCAGCATTTCCGCGACCCGCAGTCCGTCAGCCCTGGGACGGTGATGCCGCGCTTCGGTTTCACCGAGGCCGAGGCCCATGCGCTGACCGACTTCCTTCTGCACCAGGGCGACAAGAAGATGCTCATGGGCATCCCGGCGCTCATGAGCCCGGTGGACCGCGGTAGCGAGGTCTTCCGCAAGTACGGCTGCGCCGGGTGCCATGGCCAGGAGGGAAAGGGCGGCGTCCCCAATCCCAACGCGAAAACTGCCGAACAGGTGCCGGGGCTTATCCACGTGGCCGACGGCTACACGAAGCCGGAGCTGAAGACTTTCATCCTTAACGGTCAGCATGAGATCGTGCCGCTCGACCCGAGTCGCCCGCCGCCGCCCCTCTACATGCCGGCGTGGGGCAGCACGATCAAGGACGCCGAGATCGACGACTTGGTCGCCTATCTATTCAGCCTTAAGCCGAAGGATGAGAAAACCGACTTCTGAAACACCACGCTCGACCCAAGGACTCCGCCATGATGATTACCCCGCTTTCCCCCGATCACGCCGGAATGCCGGCCCATGGGCTCTCCGGCCCAGCCACGCTTGCCCTGCTGGCCGCCGCCCTAATGTCCCCCTGCTCCCTGCGCGCCGTGCCGAGCTTCGCGCGCCAGATGGACACGCAGTGCATCCAATGCCACACCGAGTTTCCGATCCTCAACGAGTTTGGACGGCAGTTCAAGCTGACAGGCTACACCGCGAGCGCCGATCCCTCGGCAAGCTCGCTCCCGCCGATCGCCATCATGCTCCAGCCGTCCTTCACGAACACGCAGGCCGGCCAGGCGGGCGGTGCCGCGCCGGGATTCGGCAACAACAACAACTTCGCGGTCACGCAACTGAGCATTTTCTACGCGGGCCGCCTGCTCGGGCCCTATGCCGATATGTTCCTCAGCAAGGACGTTGCCACGGTCTTGGACAAGATCGGGATCTTTAACCAGACGACCTATGACGGCATCGGGAAGGCCTGGCACTGGGACAACACCGAGCTGCGGTTCGCAAACACGGCGACCGTTCACGACCAGAGCGTCGCCTACGGGGTCTACGCGAACAACAACCCGACCTTGCAGGACCCCTGGAATTCCACGCCGGCGTGGGGCTTCCCGTTCTCCGGCTCTGGCCTCGCGCCGAAGCCGGACGCCGGCACGCTGATTGAGGGGAGCCTCTCCCAGCAGGTGGTAGGGGCCGGGGTTTACGCGATGGTCGCCGACACGTTCTACCTCGATGTCGGGGCCTACCACACTCCCGGGCCGGGACTGCAATACCAGCTCGGCATCGACCCAACCGGGGAAACGCAGATAGGGGGCCTCGCGCCCTACTGGCGGTTCGCCTACGTTCAGATGGTCGGCGACGCCCACTGGGAGATTGGCACGTTCGGCATGGCGGCGTCCACGTATCCGGGCCGGGTCCAGACCGCGGGCGAGGACAAGATCACGGACTTCGGGTTGGACTCGCAGTACCAGGTGTCGCACGGCCCCCACGACATCACTGCGATGCTGAGCTACGTCTACGAGCATCAGGACTGGGGCGCGAGCTACGCCCTCGGCAACACCTCGAATCCCACCGACAACCTGACCAGTTTCAAGGCCACCCTGGACTACCTCTACGACAAGACCTTCGGCGGCGCCGTGCAGTATTTCCTGATCGACGGGTCAAGCGATGCCGCGATTTTCAGCGGCAGCCAGACGGGCTCACCGACAAGCGACGGCGTGATCCTGCAACTCGACTACATGCCGTTCAACAAAAACGGCGGCCCGGCGTTCTGGCCTAAGAGCAACATTAAGTTCGACCTGCAATACGTGATCTATAACCGCTTCAACGGTGCGCGCACTAACTACGATGGCGCCGGCTCCAACGCGCAGGGCAACAACACGCTCTACCTAGAGGCCTGGATCGCATTCTGAGTTGCCTCAATAGGCGCTCAAGCTGTTGCCAGTCCTGTTGCCAACCGGGGTTTCAATGAACCCGCAGCTCGTTAGATAACGAATGTTTATAAACTTGCGTCCCCACGGGGATTCGAACCCCGGTTGAGACAGCCCCATATTGAGGATCAACCGCTTAGCGAGTTTCCCTCTGAGAGCAGACAGTAGTTGCTTCTGCAAACACTCAAGCTGTTGCCAGCAGGGTTGCCAGTGCACGAGAGCAAAAACGGACATTCCGCTCATTTAGTGCTCTGGCAGGTGAGCGATTGACAGGAGTGGGTCTGTAATACAGCCGTAGTGCATGGCGACCTCAACAAAACCAACCTCAATCAGACTGACTGATGCCGAGAAACGCCGGATTGGTTCCGCGGCAAGAAAGCGAGGAATGAGCCCGGCTGCCTACATTAAACGAGCCGCGTTGGAGGGCGTGGGCCAGTCAGATGACACTAAGCTTCTTCGACTTGAAAGCCTGGCTGCCGGCCTCTTGGCAGCTGTCGAGGACGAGAGAGATTATCGGACAGCTTCATCGCGTTGGGAGAGCCACGAGAAAGATGGGACGAGGCTCTATACCCCCAAGGAGGCTAAGCGTGAGTTGGGTCTACAGGGTTGAAGAGTCTGCGTTGCATGAGTTGAGAGATCTAGGCCCCTCTGTGGCCGCGGAAATCTTTGCTTACCTAGATACAAGAATCTCCGGATCCTCCGATCCTCGCCAGTTTGGAAAACCCTTAAGAGGTCCCCTAAAGGGCTTTTGGCGTTACCGGGTCCGCGATTACCGGATTCTGTGCCGTTTGGAGGATGGAATTGTCACGGTTGTGGTCGTTTCGGTAGGGCATCGATCAAGGGTATACGGTGACTAGAGGTACCAGGGGATGTTAATAACGATGATTCGCTGGTTGCCGCGCACGAGAAGGAGCAGCTTTAAAAGCTGAGCGCGCTGGTTGTGGAGCGGGGCCTGCCACCAGTGTTTGACCATGAGCTCGGGGATGAGGACGGCGATCTGCCGTTCAGGGTGTTCGCGTTCGACCTTGAGGACGTAATCAACGAGAGGCGGAAGGACAAAACGAAACGGGGAGGGAAGGATCACGAGCCGAGGGACCGCGTGCCCTGACCATTTGAGGGGTGCGGCGACATCACGTTTCCATATCTGCTTAATCTCGGCGGAGCTGCCTTCGGTATCGACGTGAACGGCTTGGATCTCGTCGGTTAGCTTCATGGCGAAGCGGAGGCCTTTTTCAGTGATTCGACTCCAGCGGTCGAGAGGGACAATGACTAGAGGTGCAGCAAGATTTTCGAGGCTCAATGGGCGGTCGATATAGACCTCGTAGTCAACGCGGCCGTAGTGGCTTTTGATGGCCCTCATGGTAAGGACGAGGGCGGGAACAAGGATGGCAGTGATCCATGCCCCCTCGGTGAACTTTGCTACCAGGACGACGAGCAGGGTGATGCCCGTGGCAACAGCCCCGACGCCATTGATGATCATTCGATGGCGGGAGCCCTTGCGCTTCCAGTGCATGAACATGCCAGCCTGGGAGAGGGTGAAGGCGAGGAAGGCGCCGATAGCGAAGAGAGGGATGAGGTAGTCGGTTACACCGCCAAAGACAATCAGCAGGACGGCGGTGCACCCGACGAGAGCAAAAATGCCGTACGAGTAGAGGAGGCGTCGGCCGCGGATCTTGAAGACGTGTGGAAGGCAGTCGCGCAGAGCGACGGTGCGGGCGAGGCGCGGGAAGTCGGCGAAAGAGGTGTTGGCGGATAGTGCGAGGGCGGCGAGGATGGAGGCGATGGTGACGTAGTAGAACCAGCCGCGTCCCATCACGGCGGAAACGAGTTGGGAAAGAATGCTCTGGTAGCCGGAGCCCGTGGGGTCGGTTGCGCCGATGCCGTAGGCGCGGCAGAGCAGTGCAATGCCGGCTAGGAAGATCATCAGCAGCACGATAATGATAGCGAGGGTGCGCTTGGCGTTCTTCTGGGTGGGCTCGCGGAAGGCGTTGACGCCATTCGAGACGGCCTCGACACCTGTCATTGCGGTGCATCCGCTGGCGAATACCTTGGCCAGGAGCCAGAGGGTAAGCAGCGACGCGCTGGCGGGCAGGCGCGGGGGTGCGACGATTGGGATGGGATGGCCGCCGGCAGCGATCGCGCGGACAGCTCCGACGATGATCACGAGAAGCAGGGTGCCGACGAAGAGGTATGTGGGGATGAGGAAGGCCTTGCCGGCGTCTTTGATGCCGCGCATGTTAATGAGCGTGAGGATGAGCAGGATGGCGAGGCAGAGGGCGAGGGTGTGGGGCTGAAGCCGCGGAAAGGCGGACACGAGGGCTCCAACTCCGGCGGCAATGCCGACGGCCGCGTTCAGGATGTAGTCGATCATCAGCGCGGCGGCGGCGAGCAGCCCCGCTTGCTCCCCGAGATTCTCGGAGGCGACGGTGTAGCTGCCACCGCCGTTAGGGTAGGCATCGATGGTCTGGCGGTAGGAGAAGAACACGATGGCGAGCAGGCCGATGATCGCGAGGCTGATGGGGACGATTTGCTCGATGCCTGCGAAGCCGAGGGGGATGAGCAAGGTAAGGGCAGCTTCGGGGCCGTAGGCGGCGGAGCTTAGAGCGTCCAGGCCGAAGACGGGGATGCCGGAGATGGGGCCGATGTGCTCGGCACGCTCTTCCGTTGTTGCGAGCGGTTTGCCGATGACGAGGTCGAAGAGCGGCATGAGGTATTGCAGGGCTCTAGGTGTGCAAGCGGAGGCTGACTCTCGCACGGGGTCAAGGCCATCGAAGGAATCGATGCTGATGGCCGTGTGCTGAGGAACGGTCGCCAACACGGCGCGTCATTGTTGCCAGTCCTGCTGCCAGCCAGAAAAACGAGAAACCCGCAACTCGTTCGAGATGGGGTATTTCTGAGCTGGCATCCCCACGGGGATTCGAACCCCGGTTCTCACCTTAACGGGGGGCATTGCATGCGGGGTTCTTGGTGGCAACGCATCCGACGGAAATTGACAGATTATAAAATGCGCTACATTTGTAGCGCATGAGTTTGACTAAAGTCTCACCCACGTCGCTTCGAATTCCGGCGGCAACCAAACGGAGCATCGCCGCTGCGGCCAAGCGCAGGGGCATGAGCACGACAAAATTCATTATTGAAGCTGCTCTTCGAGAGGCCTCGCGTGCTCGCACGGCCGAAGACCAGCTTGCCTCCGAGCTCGTGGCTGTTACCCGCCGCCACCTTGCCCGCATTGAGGCTGCAGAAGATGCTGAGGATGCTCGAGCGGGCGATTTGGAATGGGAACGGGTGAAGACCGGCAAATCGAGCGTCCGTACACCTCAAGAGGTCAAGGGTGCCCTGGGTCTTTAGGATCTCGTCTGGGGCGGAAAAAACCTGCGCGACATTGGTCCGTCAGCGGCCCATCAGATCTTCGAGTTTCCGGAAAAGCGGATTCAGGGTAACATAGACCCCAGGGCATACGGAAAGCCTTTGCGCCAGTCAAAGCATGGGCTTTGGCGGTATAGGATGCAGGATTACCGGATTATCTGCTGGATTGAGGATTCGGCCTTAACGATTCTCGTAGTGGCTGTTGGGCACCGCTCGACAGTTTACGACGAATGGCGGAAGTGCCGTAAGCCTTTCCGCTGGCGTCTCCACGGGGCTCTTATCGCGGGGGCGTTGAGTGCGATGGGAGAACTCTAGCCGGAGAACGATTGATTCCCTTGGGATTATTACTTTCCCCAGAGAGTCACTTCGTTGCCATCCGGATCGTGAAAGTGCGCAAACTGGCCTTCCGAAGGATCGCTTTCAGTCGAATCGGGCACGAGTCCTTTGCTTTTCAAGAGAGACAATCGCGCTGCGAAATTCTCGACGTGAAATACGATCGAGACACTCGCGGAAGATTTCACCGGGGCATCGGCTTTCTTGCGATGGATGGCGAAAAAAAGCTCGCCAGCAGGGGTGTCGAATTTGGCGTAATAGCCGCCCTTGAACTCCTTGGTCTCGAAGCCCAGGAGCGAATACCATTCCGCTAGCACCTTTGCCTCCTGGCATGGCTCGATCGAGATCGCGCCAACAAAAATCCTTTCCGCCGGAGGCGACTCGGCCCAAGCCGACGCCGAAAGCAGAGCCAGCGGGATCAGCAGATGAATTTTCCGCATGACGATCGACAGGTTATTGATCATAAATTCCAAACTAACGTCCCTTCGCCGCCAATTTCCGAATCGGCAGGCATAACTCCAATTCAAAGTGCGACCAATCCGTCGCCTTTTCCTTGTCCAAGAAAACCTCAAGTGCGGGCGCATGCTCGGGCTCATAGGCGCTATTGATCAGCCAGCTTCTGATCAGGTAGTCCCAGGCCGTCGCTACCCACCGAATATCACCGGAAACCCGGGTGACGGCGTAGCGCATGGCTGGCATTTTCAATTTCGCCATACCGTCTCCGCACTCAAAGGGAGAATCCGACGCCAGGCAGACCTCATAGCGATACAAATGCTTGGGCGTCACGTCCGGATCGTCCAACGTCATACCGAAAAGCACTCCCCGCGAAAAAATATTCTGAGATTTGGCCCATTCGATCACCTTCTTGCAGGCGGCCAGCACCCGATCCATTTCGAAGGCATCGATGACCCGAATATAGACGACGTGCCTTTCGGGAAGGTCGAGCAACCTCACCGGGAAAGCCGCTTTCTTTTTCGCCTCGCTCATGGGGAGAACATACTCCTGGCCCGTGTAGATTGCTTTGCGAATCTTGCGCTTTTTGATTTTGCCGGTTTTTCGGAACTGGCTGGGCGACGTGTCGTAGCCGGAGCGGAAGGCGCGCGAAAACGAGGCCGATGATGAAAAGCCGCACTCCAGGGCGATATTGGTCAAACTTTGTTTGGAAAAACGCAGCAGCCGGGCGGTTTTTTCGAGACGAAGCCGGTTTGTGAATTGTTTCAGCGTCTCCCCCGTGACCGCGCCAAAGATCCGATGGAAATGAAACTCCGAGAAGCAGGCCACCTTGGCCAGTTCCTTGAGTTTCACCGGGCGATCCAGATTCGCGCGAAGGTAGTCGATGACTCGATCAATTCTTCGAGTATATTCGGCGTTGGCCTGGGCCTTTTGGCTTCGCACAGATGCTCGTGACATTAGGTCTGGGGCGAACGCTGCCCGTTGGGGCAGTGTTGCGAGGCGCAGCGAGCGATTGAAGCCGATTCGATCAAAGGAGAGACGGTGAAACCGGCGTGACGATTCTCGCAGAGAGCTGTGTTGGCAGTTGCCAGTTGGCGTCCATCCAAAAATGCAAAGAACCGTAACTCATTTGAATAACGGGCCTTTGGGAATCTGGCGTCCCCACGGGGATTCGAACCCCGGTTGACACAGCCCTGTATTGAGGATCAACCGCTTAGCAAGTTTCCCTCTGAGAACAGACAGTAGTTGCTTCTGCAAACACTCAAGCTGTTGCCAGTATTGTTGCCAGTCCGCTCAGCCGTTCAACTTGTCGCGGGAAGCGGCGATTGCCCTGGAGGGCGGCGCGCCATCATCATCTGGGGCTGAGCGCTGCTAACGGTGCAGCGCCTCCTTCACTTGCGGTTGCGCCATCCGTCGCACCAGGAACCGTTCAGGCTAATAGGTGGCCACAGAAACGCGCAGCACCGCGGGCTCGTCGCCGAAGACGAGGCCGAAGTCCGTGGCGTCTCCGTTCTGGGTGCGCAGGAACTTGAAGACTCCGTTCTCATACACTCCCTGTTCGACGCGCAGGAACTGCCGGTGTACCCATTTACCGTCAATCAGGGCCGAGGGTGTCTGTCCGGTTCCGAACACGATGTTCTGGGTTTTCCGCTGCTGCTCCGTGCCGGCCGGGCCGAAGTCGACACGGCAAAAGTACCCGGCCACCAGAAACTGGTTGTCCGCCAGCCTGGCCACCAGGGCGCGTCCCTTCGGCAGCGGATTCGCCGCGGCAGAACCCCAGCGGAACGTTCCGTAGGACACCAGGGCATTCCAGGATCCGAACGGCAGTGTCTGCACGACCTTGCCCTGGTCGCCATTCGGGAAGCGCTGCGGCTCGGCCACGGACTGGAGTTTCCCGTCGAAATTGAGGCGGGCGATGTCCCGCTGCATCGGTCCGAGCAACCGATAATTCATCGCCAGCCAAGGTTCCGGGGCATTGTCGGACTCCGACACTCCGATGGCCTGGAGACCAAGGGCCGTGAAGAAGAAGCGGCTATTGGCCTCTGCGCTGGCCGCATCCCCCCCGGGCAGACCGCTCTCTGGCAGGAAAAGGGCATTGTCGTCGCGGTGATAAAGCTTGAGTACCTTCAAATAGGCGGCGGGGTCGGCGCGGTAATCGTCGGGCCCCAGGATATCAATTGCTGGCGCAGCCACTTTCCAAATGGGGATTACATTGTCGGTGGCACCGCCGCTCTCGTAGTTGCCGGAAGCGCCCGGCTGGCCGGCTGGGCCCGGGTTGAACGGGTCACGCACCGCCACGTTGGCATCCATGGGCAGAGGATAGACGGCCTTGCCCGCGGCCGCGACCTGCCCTACGTATCGTGCCACCGCCCAGGCGTGGAAGTACTCGTCCGCATTGGGACCAAAGGCCTCCAGCCAGTTCGGGGATGGAGCCGCGGTCTTTACGTGCATCGCGTTGAGCACCTCAGTCGGCACGGGTGCCTCGAAGACCTTCTGCGCAGCCGGGGAGAAATCGCGGACGCTTTCCCAACTGCCGGGCTCATTTTCCACCTGAACCATGATCACGGTGCGCTGCGGGTCAGCCTCCTTGAGGTGTCGCATGAAAGCGGCGAACGCCCGCTGATCCGCTTCGAGCGAAGCGGCGGCGAATGGCGAAGGCGAGTCCACCGCCTCCCCGTTCCGGTTTATCACGTGGAAATAGCGGTCGGGGACCTGCAGCATCCATTCTGGCATGTAGTGCTGGCTGCCGTTCTTATACGTGGCGAACCAGAGCGGCACCACCCGGACGTTGTGCTGGCGGGCCTCGGTCAGAAGCCGGTCGATCGACGAATAATCGTACTTCCCGGGCTGGGGCTCGAATTCATCCCAATAGATCGGTACTTCGACCGTGTTGGCATTCAAGTAGTCCATGGCGCTCCACTCTTTGGCGCGCCCGGGCCAGGTGCTCTCCAAACCGATGTCCTGATCTTCCACTGCCAGGATCAGAAATGGAGCGTCGTCCACGAACAAAGCGAAGCGTCCTTCCTGATGCACCAGGCGCGGCAGCGAACGCTCTACGACCTGGGCGTGCACCGTGCCGCCAACTAACGTGGCCGCAAGCGCGGCGAGAACAGCGGAAGCCATATTCATCTTCGGCACTCCTATTTTAAGAAAATCAGGCGTGGGAGCGGGCAGGCTGCCGCGCCAGGTTGGGGTCAAAACCGAGATAGGATTGTGCCGCCCAAGCCGAAGTTGGTCAACGCGGATTAGACCACCCTATCAAAGGGGATGAATTCTCCCCATGGTTGGCGAATGGATCCGAAAATGCTGCGCCGTCAGGAAAGTCGATGAGATCAGCGGCCAGCCGCCCGGTGGCGGCTCGACCTTCGGACCGTATCGTGAAAGATGGATGCTTTCCGGAATGCCCCATGAATCCGATCATTCGCTCCCTGTTATTCGGCGTGGTATTCGCCGCGTCGGCTTTTGCGGCCAGTGATTCCGTCCTAGTTCCTCCGCGCGAGCGTCTGCTCATGGACGCCGGCTGGCGGTTCGCCTTCGGGCATCCATTTGACAAAGCCCGCGATTTTTTTCACGGCACCGGTAAGTTCTCCTATCTGACCAAGGCCGGCTATGCCGACGGTCCGGCGGCCGCGGCATTCGAGGACCGCGGGTGGCGCCGACTCGACCTACCGCACGACTGGGCGGTGGAGGCGCCGTTCGATCCCAAAGCGAGTTCCAGCCACGGGTACAAGGCGAGCGGTCTCGATGTCCCCGAACGTTCCATTGGCTGGTATCGCAAGACGTTCGCCGTCCCGACATCCGACCTCGGCCGGCGCATCAGCGTCGAGTTCGACGGTGTGTTTCGCGACTCGATCGTGTGGGTCAATGGCTTCTACCTCGGCCGTCATGCCTGCGGCTACACCGGCTTCAGCTACGATCTCACCGACTATCTCAATTACGGTGGCGACAATGTCATCGCGGTCCGGGTAGACGCAACGATGGAGGAGGGATGGTTCTACGAGGGCGCGGGCATCTACCGGCATGTCTGGCTGGTCAAGACCGCCCCGCTGCACGTGCCGCAATGGGGCACGTATGTGACCACCGAGTTGGGCGACGGCGCCGCCAAAGTCACCGCGCGCACGACCGTTGCCAACGACGGCCTCGAAGCCGCGAACTTCGATGTCGAGCAGAGCATCATGGATCCCGACGGTCGCGCCGTCGCCACCGGCGCGCTGCGGTCGCTTTCGCTCGCGGCGTGCGGCACGGGTGAGTTTCCCCTTGCGCTCACTGTCGCGCAGCCGCGGCTCTGGTCGCTGGAGTCGCCCGGGTTGCACCGGCTCGTGACCACGATCCGCGCCGGCGGAGCCGTAGTCGACCGTTACGAAACGCCCTTTGGCATCCGCTCGATCCGTTTCGATCCCGACCGCGGTTTCTTTCTGAATGGCCGGCACGTCGAGATTCATGGCACCAACAATCATCAGGACCATGCCGGGGTGGGCGTGGCGCTGCCCGACGCGTTGCAGGCTTTCCGCGTCGCCCGGCTGAAAGAGATTGGCGTGAACGCCTATCGTTGCTCGCACAACCCGCCGTCGCCCGAGTTACTCGACGCCTGCGACCAACTCGGCCTGCTTGTGCTCGACGAGAACCGCCTCATGGGCGTGAGCCCGGAGCAACTGGGCCAGCTCGAGAGCATGATCCGCCGCGACCGCAACCACCCGAGCATCATCGCCTGGTCGATCGGGAACGAAGAGTGGGCGCTGGAGGGCAATATCAAGGGCGCCCGCATCGCCGCCACGATGCAGGCGTTCGCCCACCGCCTCGACCCGACGCGCCGCACCACCTATGCTAACAGTGGCGGCTGGGGCGGAATCTCGACGGTGATCGACCTGGTCGGCTACAATTACATCAATCAGTCCAATCCCGACGAGCAGCACGCGAAGTTCCCGAGCCATCCCGGGGTGGGCACCGAGGAGACCACCACCCAGTGCACCCGCGGCGTCTATTTCGACGACCCGTCGCGCGCCCTCCTCTCGCCACAACTGAAAGGCGACACCGGCGGCAACTCCGAGAAGGGCTGGAGTTACTACGCGACACGGCCCTTCCTCGCGGGCCTGTTCTTCTGGACCGGGTTCGATCTTCGCGGCGAGGCGTGGCCGTCCGGCTGGCCCGGGGTCGTCTCGCATTTCGGTTTCCTCGACGCGTGTGGGTTCCCGAAGGATACCGCCTACTACATCAAGTCATGGTGGACCGACCAACCTGTGCTCCATCTCTATCCGCACTGGAACTGGCAAGGCCGGGAGGGCCAGGAATTCATTGTCGGCTGCTTCAGCAATCACGAGGCTGTCGAGCTGTTCCTGAATGGTGTCTCGCTCGGAAAAAAAGACATGCCGCGCAACGGACACCTCGAGTGGAAGGTCGCCTACGCGCCTGGTGTGCTTGAGGCCCGCGGCTATCGCGGCGGCGCGGCGATTGCGACCGACCGCGTCGAGACGACCGGCGCGCCCGCGCAACTTGTGCTCACGCCCGACCGCACCGTCATCAATGCCGACGGCGCCGATGTGGCGGTATTCACGGTCTGGGCCCGCGATGCGCAAGGGCGAGCCGTTCCGACCGCCGACAACCGGGTGGACTTTGAGGTTACAGGCGGGCGGATCATCGGTGTGGGCAACGGCGATCCGGGCTGCCACGAGCCGGACAAGTTCACCGAGGCGATTGCGCTGTTCACGGTAGAGGACTGGCGCGGCCGCATCGCGCCTGCCGGCACGACCACCCCTGCGAAGCCGGAGTCGTTGCGGCCGTTCCCCGTGCTGGGCTACTACCAGGCTCCGCTCCCCGCGGCCGGCGAGGTCTACGATCTGTCAGGCGTGTTCAACTTGCCTGCTGTTCCCGCCGGAACCTTGGAGCTGTTCCTGCCGACGCTCGGCGCCAAAACCACCCTCTGGATCAACGGGCACGAACTGGCGCGCGATATTGCCACCTCGAGGGTCGGTCCCGCGCTCCGGCTCGACCCGGCGCAACTGGTCGCGGGCATGAACCGGGTGCAGCTGCTTGTGACGCCCTTTGACGATAAGCTGAATCATATTCCCGAACTCACGCGGCTTGGTTCCCTGCACGCCGCCACGCCGGCGCCGTCCGCGCGGCGCAGTCTGTTCAACGGCCTGGCGCAGGTCATCGTGCAATCCACGCTGGAAGCCGGTGAGATCCACCTCACGGCGAAATCCGTCGGCCTGGTTCCGGCCGAGAGCACCGTTTCGGCCCGCCCCACCACCCGGCGCGCCGCCGTGCTATGAGCAGGAGCCAGCCTGGTTTACTCGAAGCGATACACGTTGTACGTCCGCGGTTCGTGCAACACCTCAAAGACCGTGGTGCCGCCCTTGACGTAGCCCGGCACCTCGCGGCCTGACTGGAGCTCGAATAGCCGGGCTCCGCTCTTTTTGATCACGATCTTGTAGCGCGAAGGGTACGGCAGATAGGACTTCGCGATAAACGTGTTGTTGTCGTACGTGAACAGGCAGACCCTGGCCGGGCTGTCCAGGTACACAGGAATATCCTCCATCATGTCCCGCCGGATTTGGGAAAGTACTTCCTGCGGCAGGTGGTAGAGGTCGTCGAAGTTTTCCGGAATCGTCAGAATGAAGAACCGACCCTTTGTCAGGCCCCGCACCTGCAGCAGCAGCGGGTAACGATTGTTGTCCTTGTAGATGCCCTGGATGATCTCCTCGGAATCGACCAGACCGTAGGCGAGTTCCGGAATCAGCATCGCACTGTCGGAGGTGTAAACATTCGCGGGTTCCTCGTCCATGATACGACGGTACGTGAACTGGTTCACCAGCGCCTTCCGCCCCGTGTCCTGCACCTCCACAATCTTCTCGATGCCCTTCCCTTCCAGCGCCTTCAGCAGGCCAGAGGTGACGATGACCGTCTTGTCCTCGTTCAGGTGCCTCCATATCTTGCTGACGAGATCCGGGTCGAACTTCGCCGATTCGGTGAGAAAGATCGTCCCGCGATCGTCCGGAAACTCGGGATACAAGTCCATCGGCACCCCGATCATACCGATGTAGTTGTGCAGGTACATTTCGCCCGAGGAGTGGTAGGGTTTGTAGGAGGCGACGCCGTATGGCTGGCCGAGCTTGCCGAGGAACGAGTCCAGCTTCTGGAACGTGTCACCGGCGTCCGCGTAAAGAATGCTCGTGATCTCCGTCGTCCCATCGGCCTTTCGCAACGCCTCGAGCGCGTTGCCATAGCTCCAGAGCGTGATTTCCCGGGGCTTGGCGAATAACGTGTCCTCGAGTTGCTCGGTGTAACGGTTCAGCGTTTGACGCGCGCCGGGATCCACCCACCCACCGCCAAATTTTCCCGGCTTAATGTGCTCGAAGTAACGCATGATGCCGTAGCTCTGGTACGGCTGAAGGTGCATGACGGTGTCTTCCGCGTCGCGCGTCTCGGTGCCGGCGTAGATCATGTCAAACGCCTTCGATTGCGCCTCGAGGTTGTAACCCGAAAACTGATATTGCTCGTACCAGTTCGGCGGCTTGATGATGAGGTTGATCCTCGGGTTCACGCTCTTCGCGTTCTTAACAACGAGGTTCTCCCCAACCTCCTTCATCACCTTCAGGCGGTATTCCGTCCAGCTCAGGTCGCCTTTTGCCTTCTGGCAGAGTTCGCAGCGGCAATCGAAGATGAACAGGTCGTCAAAGATCATCTCGTCAAACAGACCGGCGGTGAACGCCACGAGTTTCCGGAACCGCTCTCGGTCGTCCGGATTTGAATAGCAGAAGCCCGTCAGGCTGTCGCCGGGCCGCCCGACATACGACATCATGCCACCGGACGTCTTGATGCCTTTGCCGGCGAAGAACGCCTTGACCCTCCGCACGTCGGCCTCGGACGTCTGCTCGCCCGCCCGGAAGGTCTCGAGCCAGACCTTGTTCACCTTCATGGTGTGGCTGATCAGGTTCCAGCTCTCCTCCATCCATCGGGGATCGGCGGCCATGTGGCGCATGTCGCGGACCTCAACATAGAGCGCGACGTCGAAGTTCCGGTAGCGGTTGCCGTCGGACAGAGCCGGTGCGTCGGTCGGCGCGGCCGCGATTGCGGAGGCGCCCGCGAGCGCCAGCGCCGCGAGACCCAGGATTCCGAGGCTCCCGACGCAGCATGTGACCAGTCTGGCCGGCAGGTGTTCTTTCATCGGATTCATCCTTTCATGTTCAGAGCTGGGTTTGTAGCGGTGGAGTTTCCCGCGCCAAACGCTACGGTCAAAGTCTCCGGTCCTTCAGTTGAAACGCGGAAAGCGGCATTCCGCCCTGACACGTCCCCTTCGGGTCGCCCGGCCGGTCAAGCCGCAGCATGCTCCGGGAAACTCTGGGCGGGGGTTTCATGCCGTGCGTATTGCATGCCTACGCGCCCGGTCCGGCGCAACAGCAATTGCCAGTATTGTTGCCAGTCCCCGCATCCAGTTATTCTAAGAACAAATCGGCACTTACGACGAACCTGTTTGAGAGCTTCTTTATATGCTCGGCTGTGAGGTTGCGCACGCCTTTCAAGATACGATAGGCGATGGAGCGATCCACGCCGATAATGGAGCCCAGGTCATCAGCCGTTAGCCTATTTTCCTTCAAAAGGAACTTTAGCGACTCAACACCCTTCACAGGCGCAGGCTCCGGTGTGGTCTCGCGCTCGTAGTCCTCGATGATCTTGGCCATCAGTTCGAGATAGTCTTCCTGGTCGCGATTAAGCCTAAATCCTGCAAGTGCGTGGACAACCTCCACTGCATTGTCATAGGTGGCCTGATCGTGGATGGGGCGGGGAACAAGAAGAGAGACCAGACCTGCATAGGTCTTGGGCATGGAAGAGAATGTCAGGGTCTCGGTTGTTGGTTTCATAGTGATGATTTCCATCTATTTTTACTATACTCGGCATGGGTTAGGAACCGCATGGTGAAGATTTCCTGCCGGTTGTAGTGGATCGCGGTAATAAGACGGAAATCGTTTGTTATGTTGAAGACAGTGACCGTTCGATTGCTTCTGACAGTTACCTGATCGGCATGCGCGAAGGTCTCGCGGATCTGGGCTAGGTTCTGCCATTTCGCATCCCGCGTGATTCGGTGCCAATGGTCGAGTGGCGCGCGGGCGTTTGGATGAGTCTTTTTTGCCTCTTCAAGGAATTTTCGCGTGATGATCCGCATGCCGACGCGTCAAGAAGTGACCAAAAAGGTCACATGTCAAGTAAAGGCTGGTTCCCCATTGTGGTGGCGCTTTCGAGTTAGGGGGCTGTTGCCAGTCCTGTTGCCAGTCAAATGAACGAGAAACCCGCAACTCGTTCGAGATGCGGGTGTTTCTGAGCTGGCGTCCCCACGGGGATTCGAACCCCGGTTCTCACCGTGAAAGGGTGGTGTCCTGACCGGGCTAGACGATGGGGACGTTGGGCAGAACTCGGCAAGCTAGGCCGCATGCCCACTCAGGCAAGAGCATTTTTCCGTCTGGACCCGTGCCGTCGATGAGGAATCCTCGGCGGATGACTTTCGCCGAAATCGAGGCTTCCCTGCCGGGGCAGGCCGTCACGTCCGTGGAAGCCCCGTTCCCGAGGATCGCCTCGGGCAAGGTCCGTGAGATCTTCGACCTCGGGGACGCCTTGTTGCTGGTCGCCACCGACCGGCTCTCCGCGTTTGACGTCATCCTGCCCGACGGGATTCCGGGGAAGGGGATCGTGCTCACGCAGATGAGCCTTTGGTGGTTCGCGAGGACCTCGGGGATAATCCGAAACCATCTTCTTCCCGACCAGGAGGACGAATTCAACAGGCGCGGGATCGCCGGGCGGGATCTCCGGATGCGGAGCATGGTGGTCCGCAGGCTGAAGCCCCTGCCGATCGAGTGCGTGGTCAGGGGCTACCTTGCGGGCAGCGGATGGAGCTCGTACGCGCGCTCGGGATCAGTCTGCTCCGTCGCGCTTCCGCCGGGCCTTCGGCAGGCCGACCGCCTGCCGGAGCCGATCTTCACGCCCACCACCAAGGCGCCGAAGGGTAGCCACGACGAGCCGGTCGACCAAGCGGGGGCGTCCGCGCTGGTCGGCGCCGCGCTCTACGAAGGGGCGAAGGCTGCGAGCCTCGCGCTCTACCGATTCGGCCACGACGCGGCGCTGGGCGCCGGGATGATTCTTGCGGACACGAAGTTCGAGTTCGGGACCGATTCCGGGGGCGACCTCGTCCTCATCGACGAGGTGCTGACGCCGGACTCGTCCCGCTACTGGCCGAGGGACAGCTACGAGCCCGGGCGTTCGCCGCCGAGCTTCGACAAGCAGTTCGTGCGCGACCACCTGCTCGGCCTCTCCTGGGATCAGCGGCCGCCGGCGCCGCGCCTTCCCGGCGCGGTGATCGCCAGGACCCGAGAGAAATACCTCGCCGCGCTCCGGAGCCTGATGGCGGGCGGCGCCGCTATTGCATGACGCCCAGGCGCTTCGGCTCCATCGCCGCCCCGCTCTGGGCGCGGGCTAGCTCGCGCCGGAGCCAGTCGAGCGCGGCGTTCACCGCCCGGCACTTGACCGTGGTGCGCGGGCCGGGGTAGCTGAGCTTCTTGGACCAGACGCCGTGCGGCGCATGGAGGGCGACATAGATGGTTCCCACGGGGTTCTCGTTCTGCCCGCCGCAGGGGCCGGCGCAGCCCGTGATCGCCAGGCCGTAGTCCGCGCCCAGCTTCTCGGCGGCGCCGGTGGCCATCGCCACGGCGGCCTCGGCGCTAACCGCGCCGTGCTGCTGGAGGAGGCACTCGGGCACGTCGAGGAGCTGCATCTTGGAGTCGTTGGAGTAGCACACGCAGCCGCCGGCGAAAAACTTCGAGGCGCCGCAGATGTCCGCGAAGGCGTTCGCGAGCAGGCCGCCGGTCGCGGTCTCGGCGACGGCAAGCAGCCTTTCCTGTGATCGCAGGAGGTCGGCGCAGACCTTCGCTAGAGAATCGTGGCCATACGTGACGAAGTCCTCCCCGAGGAGCTGGGCGCACTCCGCCGCCACGGCCTCGATCTCGACGGGGCCCAGATCGCCGCCGGGAGAGCTCAGCCTGCAGTCGACATGGCCCGAATGAGCGCAGAACGCGACGCCGAGGCGCGGCCCATGGCGTCCAAGCAACGGCTGGAGCTTCGTCTCGAGCAGCGACTCGCCGATACCGGCCGTCCGAAGCTGGACATACGCCTCGCGGTCGCCAACCAGCCCGAGGCGCGCCAGCCGGGGAAGAACCTGCTCGGTGAACATCGGCTGCATCTCGTTGGGCGGGCCCGGCAGCATGCAGAGCACCTTGCCGTCCTGCTCCACCCAGAGCCCCGGCGCGGTCCCGTTCGAGTTCGGCAGCACGTCGCCCCGCTCGAAGCGGTAGGCCTGCTTGAGGTTGTTCGGCGTCATCCTCCGCCCGAGGAGCGCGAACCTGTCGTGGATATGCCTCTCGATGCTGGGGTCGAGCACGAGGCGCTGCCCAAGGACGCCGGCGACGGCCTCGCGCGTCCGGTCGTCGCAGGTCGGACCGAGCCCCCCGGTCGTGAGGACGACATCCGACCGGGCCCAGCTCTCGCGGAACTGCCGCGCGATGTCCTCGGAATCGTCCGTTATGGTGACGTTCCTGCGCAGCTCCACGCCGCGCCTTCCCAAATGAGAGCCGATGAAAGCCAGGTGCCCGTTGGCCGTCAGGCCCAGGAGGAGCTCGTCCCCGAGCGTGATCAGCTCGTAGCGGGGCCGGCGCGCAGGTTCGTCCGCACCGGGTGCTGGATTGTCGCTAGAAAGCATGCTTGCGGAGCCGGAAATTAGGCTAATCTCTGGAAAATGCCAGCAGACGATGCAGATAGCGACGCCCCGCCCACCCTCAAGGAGAAGGTGAGGAGGCTGCCAGACCGCCCCGGGGTCTACCTGATGAAGGACCGGATAGGCAGGATCATCTACGTGGGGAAGGCCAAGGCGCTCAAGAGGAGGGTCTCATCGTATTTCCAGCCGTCGCGGGCGTTCACGCTCCATCCCAAGATCCGCGCCCTCGTGGAGATGATCGCCGATTTTGACGCCATCGAGGTGAGGTCTGAACCGGAGGCGATCCTCCTCGAGGGGAAGCTGATCAAGCAGTGGAAGCCGCGCTACAACACGGATTTCACCGACGACAAGCGCTTCCTGCTGGTGCGCGTGGACCCGCGCGAGGCGCTGCCGCGCTTCCGGCTGGCCCGCCTGAGGAAGGACGACCGCTCCAGGTACTTCGGGCCGTTTGCCCACAGCGGCCCCCTTCGCAAGACCCTTGCCCAGATGCGGCGCCGTTTCGGCATCCTGCTCGGCGACGGAACGCCGCGCCGGCTGCCGGACGGCTCCTGGCAGCTGTACGACGACGTGAGGGGGGAGATATACGGGTTCCCGGCCAGCGTCACCGAGGCCGAGTACAGGGGGCGCGTCGAGCGCGCGTGCGAATTCCTCGAGGGCAAGTCGCACGAGTGGCTCGAGTCGCTCCGCTCCGAGATGGGCGCGGCGGCCGGCAGGCGCGAGTTCGAGAAGGCCGCGGGCCTGCGCGACGTGGTGCTCGCGCTCGAGAAGACGCTCGAGAAGCCGCGGCATTTCGAGAGGACCGATCCGACCGCGCTGAGCGCGAGCGAGTCCGCGCTCGAGTCGCTCCAGCGCGCCCTGGCCCTGCCCGCCTGCCCGGACGTGATCGAGTGCTTCGACATCTCCCACATCTCGGGGACGTTCGTGGTCGCCTCGATGGTCCGCTTCGCGCAGGGAAGGCCCGACCGCGACAACTACCGCCGCTTCCGGATCAAGGGATTCGTCGGAAACGACGACTACCGCGCGATGGAGGAGGTCGTCGGGCGCCGGTACAGGAGGCTGCGCGGCGAGGGAAGGGCGTTTCCCGACCTGCTCGTGATCGACGGCGGCAGGGGCCAGGTGGGGGCGGCGCTCAAGGCCTTCGCGGCCCTCGACATCGCCCCCCCACCGATCGTCGGCCTCGCGAAGAGGGAGGAGACGATCGTGTTCCCGGACGAGCGCCCCCCGCTCGAGATCCCGCGCGACCATCCGGGTCTGAGGCTTCTGCAGAGGCTCAGGGACGAGGCGCACCGCTTTGCGAACACCTACAACGCCGACCTGAGATCGAGGAGGATCCGCGAGTCGGTGCTGGACGATTTCGCGGGCCTGGGCCCGGTCCGCCGCGCGTCGCTCATGGGGCATTTCGGAAGCATCGACCGGCTCCGGGGCGCGGCGGCCTCCGAAATCGCCGGCGTCGAGGGCTTCGGGCCGAAACTCTCCGCCGAGCTCCACGCCTTTCTCGCAAGGACGGGGGCCGGCCCCGCGAAAACTCCTTGATCGACCGGGCGCCCGCGGGCGTCCCTAGTGGCCTCCGCATGCAATCCATCCGCCTACTGCCGCGCGTCGCTGCCGCGTCCGCGGCCCTGGCCGTCCCGGCGCTGGCGGTCCCTGAGCTCGACGCGCTCTTCCAGGATCACGCCGTGCTCCAGTGCGACAGGCCGGTGCCGGTCTGGGGCCGCGCCGCCGCCGGAGAGCACGTCAATGTCGCCTTCGCCGGGCAGACGGTCGGCGCAACGGCGGGCCTCGACGGACGCTGGATCGTGGTCCTTGCCCCGATGGCGGCGACTTCCTCGGGCTCGGAGCTGTCCGTCACCGGGAATGGCGGCGCCAGCGCACGCGACGTCGTCGTCGGCGAGGTCTGGCTCTGCTCGGGCGGTTCGGGCATGGAATTCGCGTTGGGGGATGGCCGCGGGCCCCGGTCCAGGGTGAGGGACGCCGAGGCCGAGGTGGCGGGCGCCCGCTATCCGCTGATCCGCCAGTTCAAGGTGGCGGCCCAGTCGTCGCCCCGACCGATGGAGGCGGCCCGGGGCGACTGGAGGGTCTGTTCCCCCGAGACCGTCGGCCAGTTCTCCGCCATCGGCTATTTCTTCGCGCGCGACCTCCACGAGCGGCTTGGTGTGCCCTTCGGGATCATCAACAGCGCCCGGGCTGGCACGCCCCTGGCCTCCTGGATGAGCCCGCTTGCCCTCGCCGGGTTCCCGGCCGTCCTCGACGCCCGCCCCGCCCATGCCGATCCCTCGGACCCCGGCTCGGAGTTCAACGGGATGATCCACCCGCTCCTTCAGTGCGCGGTCCGCGGGGTCATATGGTACCCCGGCGACGGCGACGCCGGCCGGGCGGCCGACTACGCCGTCCAGTTCCCGAGTATGATAACCGCGTGGCGCGCCCACTTCGGGCAGGGGGACCTGCCCTTCTTCTGGGTCCAGCTGCCGAACGAGGATCAGCCCGGCCAGGGGCCCGGCGACGCGTGGGCGTACCTGCGCGAGGCGCAGTCCAGGGCCCTGGTCCTCCCGTCAACGGGGCAGGCCGTGGCGATCGACATCGGGGGGGGCGCGAGCGTTCTGGGAAGAGACATCCAGGAGGTGGGGCGACGGCTCTCGCTGATCGCCAAGGCGAAGGTCTACTCAATTCCCGTCGACTACTCGGGCCCGGTCTTCAGGGAGATGGCCGTCGACGGACCGTCGGTCCGCGTCCGCTTCTCGTCCGCGGGCAGCGGGCTGACCGCCTCGGGCAAGCCGCTCCAGTCTTTCGAGGTCGCGGGCGCGGACCGCGTGTTCCATCCGGCCGCCGCCCTCATCCAGGGCGACGCTGTCGTCGTGAGGTCGCTGGCCGTCGAAGCGCCGGTCGCCGTCCGCTACGCATGGCGCAACGCTCCCGAGGCGAACCTATACAACGGCGCCGGGCTTCCCGCCGGGCCGTTCCGCAGCGACGATTGGTGAGCGCCGCGGCCGTTCAGGGAAGCTCGTAAACCTCGCCGAGGGCCTCGCCGGTCGTGTTGCTCGCGCTGGTCACCTGGAACGTGTACGCGCCCGGGGGCAGGTTGGCTATCAGCGCGGTATCCGCGCTGCCGACCGAGAGCGCAAAGGCGCCGGCCGCCGCGTCCATGGAGATGATGTCCGCTTGGGTCACCGAGGCCTGATAGGGGCCCGAGACGGTCTGGTTGGCCCAATTGAGGTTCTGGGCGACCAGGTTGCCGCTGGAGTCGTAGACGCTCAGCACAGGATCGCCGAGCGAGCCCGAGACGCCGAAACCCGCGAGACCCGGCCCGATTCCCCGGATGAGGACGCTCTTGGTCGCGCTTCCCGAGACGACGAATCCGCCTATCAGGGCTCCCGCCCCCGAGCTCACCGAGCCCCGGGCCGAGATGTTCACGAGGCGAAGCGTGTCGGTGAGCGGGGACGGGCTCGCGTCGTAGACCTCGGCCAGGACGACCCCCCCGTTCCCCGAGTGATCGAAGACCTGGATCGTGTACGGGCCCGGGGCGAGGCTGACCTCGGCCGCCGCGTCGGCGCTTCCCGCCTGCAGCGCGAAGGCCCCGACCTGCGCAAACACGGACGAAAGGCTGGCGCCGCCGCCCCATCCCGTGTTCTGGGTTATGAGCGAGCCGGATCCGGCGTAGAGCTGGAGCTCAGGGGTGGCCATGGCGCCCGCGACGCCGAACTGCTCGAGACCGGGCCCGACGGCCCGCAGGAGCACCGACTTAGATCCCGTTCCCGACACGACGAAGCCGGCGATGAGGATGTTGCTGCCGCCGAGCTGCGCGCGGCACGACAGGTTGAGGAGGCGGTCGCTCGACGAGGCCGCTGACGGGACAAACGAGGCGGCGCCCGATCCGCCGACCGAAATCACCAGGCTTGACGTCGTCGAGATGGTGGCGGTGCTGGCCGTCAGGGTCACATGGTAGGTGCCGGCGCCGATCGGCGTCCCGGAGATGACCCCGGAGGACGAGTTGATGGCGAGCCCCGGCGGGAGCCCGGAGGCCAGGAACGAGACGGGCTGCGGGCTGGCGGTGACCGCGAAGCTGAACGGCACTCCGGAGACAGCGGACGCCTGCGCGGCCGAGCTGACGACCGGGGCCGAGAGGACGTCCACGCTGGTGGTCGCCTCGATGAGTCCGGAGGAGCTGTACTCGGAGCCCGGCGTGACGCCTATGGCCAGCACATAGAAGGTGTTCGATCCCGACGGGGGAAGGCCAGAGAGCGTCCACGTCGATCCATCGGTCGATACGCCCTGGCCCACCGGCGCGTAGTGCGTGCCGTCGGTCGATTCCTGGAACTGCACCGACGCGAACGCGGGGCCGCCGCCGCGCGCCCAGATGATCGTGGTCGCGTCGGCGCTGACCGTGAGGGACTGGGTCACCGCCGTCGGCGTGGACACCCGCGCGACCATGGGGCGGATCAAGCCGCCCACCGTCGTGAAGCCTCCGCCGAACACGACCTTGCCGTCGGCCTGCACGAGGACGGTGCTGACGGGGGCATTTGGGGCCGGGTTGAACGTGCTGTCGACCGCGCCGCTTGCCCCGATGTGCGCGACGTACGCGATGGGCTGTCCCCCGATCGTCGTGAACGAGCCGCCCGCCAGGAAGGAACCGTCGGTCTCCTGGACCAGCGCGTTCACCGTGCCGTTTGCGTTCGGGTTGAACGTCGGGTCGAGGGAGCCGTCGCCGTTGAGGCGCGCGATCGCGCCGACCGGCTGGCCCCCGACGCTCGTGAAGGCCCCGCCGATGACGATCTGGCCGTTTGGCTGTATGACCAGCGCGTTGATGGCGCCGTTCACGGAGGGCGAGAACGACGCGTCGGGCGACCCCGAGGGCGCAAGCCGGGCGAGGTTGCCCGCGGATTTGCCGCCGATGGAGGTGAAGGCGCCGCCCACCAGGACCTGGCTGTCCAGCTGCACGGCGACCGTGTTGACCTGCCCGTTCGCGCCCGGATTGAACAGCGCGTCGACCGAGCCGTCGGCATTCAGGTGCGCGATGTTGGACCGCGCCTGCCCTCCCACGTTGGCGAACGCGCCGCCGATGTACGTCCCCCCGGAGGTATCGGGGGTGATCGCATTCACGGGGCCGTCCGGGTTTGAGGAGAAGGTGCCGTCGACCGTGCTGTCGGCGTTGAGGCGGACCATGTTGGGGGCGGCCACTCCGCCCACGTGGGCGAAGGACCCGCCCAGGAGGAGCGCGGAGCCCGTCTGCACCTCGGTGAAGTTTCCCCCGACGAACAGCGAGCCGTCCGACAATATCGTGATGGCGCTCGCGGTGGAGTTCAGCTCGGGGTCGAACTTCCCGTCGATTGTCCCGTCGGCGTTGAGCCGCGCGATGAAGTTGCGGGTGGTGACGATGGTGGAGCCGTTGGGCTCGAAGGCGGTGAAGTTTCCGCCGACGTAGATCTGGCCGTTCGACGCCAGCGTGATCGACGTGACCGATGAATCCGGGGTCGGGTTGAACGTGGTGTCCGGGATGCCGTTGGAGTTGAGGCGGGCCAGGTAGTTGAAGGAGTAGGTGGTGCCGTTTGTGGTCGTGTTCCCGAGGGAGTCCGTCGTGAAGGTCGGATTCGGGGTGAAGTTGGTGAAGTTTCCGCCGACGATGATCTGCCCGTTCGGCTGCAGGGTGACCGCGAACACGGTCCCGTTAGGATAGGGGTCGAACGTCGTGTCCACCGTCCCGTCGGAATTGAGCCTGGCCAGGCCCTCCTCCATGATCGCCGTCCCCGTCTCGTTCGGCGTGATGGTTGAGAACGAGCCGCCGATCAGGATCTGCCCGTTTGAGAGCGGGATCATCGCGTACGGGATCCCGTTCAGGTCCGGGTTGAAGTTTGCGTTGATCGTCCCGTCCGAGTTGATCTCGGCGATGTCGTTGCGCTGCACGAGCGTCGTCGACGAGGCGGTCTCCATGGCGGAGAATCCCCCGCCCACGAGGATCGTGCCGCCGGACAGGATCGCGAGGCTGTTCACCTGCGCGTTGGGCGAGGGGTTGAAGGACGTGTCCACGCTACCGTCGCTGTTGAGCCTCGCGAGGTACGAGATGGGGACCGTGACGCCCGTGGCGGTCTCGATCGACGTGAACCCGCCGCCGATCAGGATCTGGCCGTTGGGCTGGACGACGATGACGTTGACCTGCCCGTTTGGCCCGGGATTGAACGTCTTGTCCAGCGTCCCATCGGTGTTTATGCGCACGATGTTCTGGTAGCCCGAATTCCCTGCAAAGCTTGCGAAGAGCCCGCCGACGAGCACCCGGTTATCCGACGGCTGCTGCACGACCGTCTGGATCAGGCCGCTGGAGGCCCCCGAGAACGCGTGGCGGATGGTGCCGGTCGATTCGAGCCAGACGGCATAGCTCGAGGCCACGGGCGTCGATGATCCGTTCGGCGTCACCGCCACGGCGCTCACGGGGCCGTCCACCACCGGGTTGAAACCGCTGGCCGGCGATCCGTCCGGGTTGAGCATGAGCAGGTACGGATCCGGGGCCCCGAGAATCGGGTTGAACGTCCCGCCGACCAGCATCTGGCCGCCGGGCAGCAGCGCCGCGACTTTGACCTGCCCGTTCGCGCTCGCGTTTGCGCCCAGGTAGAACGTGGAGCTTATGGACCCGTCCGCGTTGAGAAGCGCGATGTGATACGTTTCGACGGGAGCCGGGGCCCCGTTCGGCTGCAGCGTCGTGAAGGTCCCAGCGATCAGGATGAGCCCGCTCGGAAGCACGCTCACGAGGTTGACCGGGCCGTTTGCGTCCGGATTGAAGCCCGCGTCGAGGGCGCCGTCGGTCTCCACCCGGGCTATGTAGTTCCGCAGGGTCCCCGTCGGGTTGCCGTTCTGCGCGAACGAGGTCATGGAGCCAGCGACGAGAAGCGACCCGTCCGACTGGAGCGCTATCGACTCGACGGTGGCGCTTGGATCGGGGAAGTAGGTCGCGTCGAGCGTGCCATCCTTGCTGATGCGCGCCATGTGGTTGATGTAGATCGGCTCCGACGCGCTCGTCCCCGCCGCCGGAAGCGTTATGGTCTGCCCGTACTGGTTCGTCGTCGTTGTGTTGGTGTTGAGGTTGGCGGCTTTCGACGTCTGGGGGAGGACCGCCGTGAACGCGCCGCCAATCACGACGTTCCCGTCCGACTGGATCGCCAGCGCATACACCGGCCCGTTGGGCTCGGGGTCGAAGGTCTCCGTCGTGTCGAGCGCGCCCGTCATCAGCAGCTTGGCCGCGTAGCCCTTCGCAAAGCCCGCAATGTTCGAGAACTCGCCGCCTACCAGCATCTTGCCGTCCGATGTGAATACGATCGTGAAGACGCTGCCCCCCTGGGGATTGGGGACGAACGTGCTGTCCCACGAGCCGTCTGAGTTAACGCGCACGAAGTTGCCCGTGCTGATAAGGGTCGTGGAACCGTTGGGCTGGATCGCCGTGAAATAGCCGCTTACGAGGTACTGCCCGTTTGACTGCGGCACCACCAGGTTCACCTGGGCGTTCGCATTGGGGTTGAAGGGCCCGTCCAGCGAGCCGTCGGGATTGATGCGGGCAATGTAGCCCCGCGTGATCCCGTCGACCAATGTAAAGCCCCCTCCCACAACGGCCTTTCCGCTGGAATCCACCGAGATCGACCGCACGACGCCGTTGAGCGTGGGGGTGAAGGTGGTGTCGAGCGAGCCGTCGGCGTTCAGCCGGGCCAGGTAGGGGCGGGTGGCGCCGTTAATGCTCTGGAAGTCGCCCCCAATGAGCATCTGCCCGTTGGAGAGCGGCACGCTCGCGTAGATGGACCCCAAGGCGTCCGGCGCCATCGTCTGGTCGAGCGCGCCGCCGCCCGTGACCCGGGCGATGAAGTTGCGCGCGACTGACGTGCTGGAGTCGGCCGTGCGGAGCGCCTCGAAATACCCGCCAAGCACCACGCTGCCGTCCTGCTGGACCGCGATCGCGTTTACCGCCTGGTTGGGGCCCGGGTCGAACGTGCTGTCGAGGGACCCGTCGGTGTTGATCCGCGCGACGAAGTTGATGGCCGTGACGGCGGGGCTGTCCACGGGATTAACCGACGTGAAGGTCCCGCCGAGCAGGAGCTTGCCGTCGGGCTGGAGGGCGACCGCTTGGACGCTCGCGAGCGGATTGATGACGTAGCTCTGGTCGAGAGTCCCGTCGGCGTTGAGCCTCGCGATAAAGTCGGCCTGCTGCGTGGATGTCGCTCCGTTGGGCTGGAGCGTCGTGAAGGAGCCGCCGATGATCATCTGGCCGTTCGGCAGCATCATGATCACGTCCACGCTGTAGTTCGCCTCCGGGTCGAACCCCGTGTCGAGCGAGCCGTCCGAATTGACGCGGGCGATGCACTGGCGGGCCTGGGGAATGCCTGACGCCCCGCCGGGGCTCAGCGTCGAGAACCCGCCGCCTATGACGATCTGGCCGTTGGGCTGGACCGCGAGCGAAAGGACCGTCTGGTTTGGGTCGGGATCGAAGCTTGTGTCCAGGGAGCCGTCCACGTTGAACCGCGCGACGTGATTGCGCGTCGTCGCGCTCGCCGCGCCGCTGGGCTGGACGGTCGTGAAAGCGCCGCCGATCACGATCTGCCCGTTCGGCTGGTACGCGATGGCGTAGACCACGCCGTTCGGGTTCGGGTTGAACACCGGGTCGAGGCTCCCGTCTGCGTTCAGGCGGGCTGTGTAATTGCGGGTGACCGGCGCCCCGCCCCCGCTGGGCTGAATCGTCGAGAAAACCCCGCCGAGGATGATCTGGCCGTTCGGCTGGAGCGCCATGGTCCGGACGATGCCGTTCGCGTTCGGGCCGAAGCCCTCGTCGACCGAGCCGTTGTGGTTCAGGCGGGCGACGTACGCGTGGCTTGAGACTGGGTAGCCGTAGGGATGAAGCTGGGTGAAGTACCCAGCCATCAGGATCTTACCGTCGGGCTGGATCGCGAGCGCGTTGACTATTCCATTCGCGTTGGGATCGAAGCCGTCGCTGGCAGCGTTGGGTGCCTGGGCCCTCAGCGTCGCGCCGACAGCGCCCAGGAGCATGTATCCTGCGAACCTGATGCTGGGCATGCGGGTTCTTGGGGACGAAGGGGATGGCATGAAGGTTAAAGCTGCTTACAGAGAAAGCGCACAAATGCAATGCCGGGCAGGGCCGGCATCCTGAGGGCGGCTTTTAGTCGTCCGCCGGACTCAAAAGGTTCCAAAAAGAGGTCGCGGGGCCCTTGGATTCCGGCTCCCGCCGCCCCGCTTGCAAAACCCGCAGCCAGGCGCAACGTTTCCGACCCCGATGAAAACGTTGCTTATCCCCCTCATCGCCGTTTCAACGGCGCTCGCCATGACCAATTCCGCCAAGGCCGAGCTCAAGGTGGGCGACAAGGCCCCCGAGATCACCGGCGTCACCGAAACCGGCCAAAAGCTCAATTTCGCCGACGTCTATTCGAAGCAGACATACACGCTGGTCTATTTCTTCCCCAAGGCCGACACGCCGGGGTGCACCGCCCAGGGCTGCTCCTTGCGCGACGGATACGAGAGCCTGACGGGCAAGGGAGTCGCCGTTATAGGCGTCAGCCACGACGACGTGGCCTCCCAGAAGGCGTTCAAGGACAAGTACAGCCTGCCGTTCACCCTCATCGCGGACACCGACGACGGCGTCATCAACGCGTTCGGCGTGTCGACCTACCCGGGCGGGTTGGCGAAGCGGTCGGCGTACCTGATCAAGGGCGGCAAGATCGTCTACGCCGACTACAAGGGCACCACCAAGAGGCAGGCCGAGGTGATCCTCGCCTTCCTGGCGGACGACAAGAGCTGACGGGCCGGCCCCGGCCTCATAATTCCTCGTCCGGCGAGGCCGGAAGGGCCGGCGCGTGGGGATCGGCCCGGACCCGCTCAAGCCATTCGGCGGCCAAAGGGGCCGCGATAGAGCCGGGCGCGGGCCACGGGCCCGCCACGAGGTCAATCACGCGCAGCGCCCCGTCGGAGCCCCTCACGAAGTTGCGCGCGTGCAGGTCGGCCACCAGGTAGGGAGTCTCACCCAGGAAGAGCAGCCGGGGATGGTCGCGGTTTGCCCGCAGGAATCGCGACGGGATCTCGATCAGGCACGGCGGCAGGTCGCCGGACATGTCGTCGCCCTGCGGCAGCGGGTCGCCGAGCGTCTGCTTCGCGACGAGGATGCCCTCGGGAGTGACCGCCACGACCTCCGTCGCCATGCCGCCGAGCGCCTGGATGATCAGGAGCTTCTCCAGCAGCGCGCGGTAGTCGCCGAGCCGGGCCGCCGCCAGCAGTGCCGTCTCGTCGCCGCGCTCGAAGCCGAACTCGCTCCCGATGCGCTTCTGCTCCCGCGGCAGGTAGAATTTGTACACCGAGCCGTCGCCCACCGACGCGAAGGCCCACGCCTCGACGCCCACCCCGATCTGGCGCATCCGAGGGTTGGCCTCCTCGAGGGGATTGTCATCTTCCTCGGAGAACCCGAAGTCCGCGAGCGTGCGCAGCGGCAGGCTGGCGCGCAGGGCCCGGATGGCCGCACCGAGCGCGGCCCACTCGGCGCCCGCGCCCTCCAGGAGGCTCACCTCGTCTTCCGCGAGGAGGACGAGATCGCGGTCCGAATCTGCTCGGAGACCGCATTCGGCTGCAGCCTTGCCGAGGCGAGCGAGCGCCTCCAGTCGTCGGCGGTGATCGTCCTGAAGACCGAGTCGCTCCCCCGCTCCCGGCAGGAGCCTCCCGCTGATTCGGGTCTGGAGGCCGGTGAACGGGTCTTGCATGAGTCGCTCATGGCGCGGTTTCACGTTCGGCGCCGCGGCGGCGGAATGCAACAGCAAGATGATCGGACTTGCGAACAGGTTACTCCCCGGCGGGCCTGGCGGCGTTCGGAACGGGGCGCAAGACCGTCAGTTTCTCGACCCGGCGCCGGTCCATCTCGGCCACCTCGAACCGCCAGCCTCCCCACTCGAAATGGTCGCCCTGCACCGGTATCCTCCCAAATTGCGTGATGGCGAACCCGCCGGCGGTCCGGTATTCGGCCTCCGCCTCGTTTGGAAGCAGCCCGGAGACCCCTAGGATCGCCTTGAAGTCGGCGATCGGAAGCGCCGCGTCGACCAGCCATGAGCCGTCCTCCTGCCTCTTCGCGATGTCCCGGTCGCGCCTCCCGGGCTCCGGCAGGTCGCCGACGATCGCCTCGAACACGTCGATCAGCGTCACCAGGCCCTGGATCGCGCCGAACTCATCGGAGACAACGGCCGTGTGCCGCCCCGTCTTCTTGAACTGCTCGAGCAACTGGGTCGCCGTCATCGACTCCTGGGCTATCAGCGGGGGCACGAGCAGGTTCTTTAGCGTCGTGGGCAGGCCGATCGCCGAATGCGCCCAGAGCGCCTTCACGGAGACCATCCCTACGACCTGGTCGCGCTTTGTCTGGTAAACGGGGAAGTACGAGTGGCCGCTCGTCACGATCTTGCGCCAGTTCGTCTCCTCGGTGTCGTCGATGTTGAGGAAGACGATCTTTGATCGCGGCGTCATGATCGCGGTGATGGGAAGGTTGTCGAGGGACAGCACCCCCTCGACCATCTCCTTCTCGGCCTGCTTGAACACGCCGGCGTGGAGCCCGCGCTCCACGAGCGCGCGCACGTCGTCGTCGCCGACCGTCTCGCCGATGGGCCTCGGCTTGAACCCCATCCAGAGCGCAAGCGCGTCGCTCGCCGCGCCGAGCGCAGAGGAGAACGGGCCGACAACGCGCATCGCCGAGCGCATCGTGGGCGCGAGGATCGCCGCCGCGCGCTCGGGCCCCGCCAGGGCGATCCGCTTGGGCAGGAGCTCGCCGAAGACGAGCAGGGCGGCGCTCAGCCCCAGCGTCGCCACCACCATTCCGATCGTCTCCGCCCACGGGGCCGCGGCGGGCCACCGCGAGAACCACGAGGAGAACCGGTCGGCGGCCGACGCGACGGTGACGACGGCCGCGATGACCGTGGTCAGGGTGAGCCAGAACTGGACGAGCGCCAGGAACCGGCCCGGGTGCTCCGCGATCGCCAGGGCGGCCTCGGCGCCCTGGCCGCCCGCCCCGGCCATTCGCCTGAGCTTGACCCTGCGCGCCGACACGAGCGCGGTCTCCGCCGCCGTCAGGATCCCGTTCGCGAGGATGAGGAGCCCCAAGATCAGCAGCTCGTTCGCGGCATTAGGCATGGACGGAGGATAATGGTGGGAATTTCGCCCGCCGATGCAATCCCGCGCCGACGCGCCCCTTTCTAGCCCGCTGGCCGTGCGCTGGATCGCCGGTTGGATCCCGGGCCCTTCCCCGCCAATCGGCCCTTTGACGAACCAGGCGGTTGTGGTAGGGTCATGGCAATGAAGTGGTTCCTCATAGCTCTGGCTGCGCTTCCACTCGCCGCTCCAGGAGGTCCGGCGCAGCCCCAGACGCCCGAGGTCGATGGCGGCTACCTCAAGCTCGGATTTGACCTGCTATCGAACTACAAGTTCATCGCGCCGGAATACGACCCCCTCGCCAACCCGAAGGCGCCGGTGCCCACCGGGGAGGAGCAGATCCCGGCCTCGGTCAAGGCCTGGAATGGAAAGAAGGCCATCGTGACGGGGTTCATGCTCCCCACCAAGCTCGAGAACGGCAGCGGCAAGGCGGTCGAGTTTCTCCTGATGGCCAACCAAATGGCGTGCTGCTACGGCACGGTGCCAAACATGAACGACTGGGTGATCGTGAAGATCGCCAAGGGCGTGCCCATCACCCAGGACGTCCCGATATCGTTCCGGGGGACGTTCAAGGTCAACCCGACGTTCGAGAGCGGGTACATGACCGGTATCTACCAGCTCGACGCCGAGGGCCCCGGCCAGATCGCGGAGTAGGGGGCGCGCCGCCGCGGGCCGGCCCCGCCTCCTATCTTGAGATGTCGCTCTGCTGGAGCACCTTGAACCCGCGGTTCGCCAGCGCCTGCGCGCCGATGTCGGGGTCCTCCGTGTTTATCGCCAGCGCCGAGCGCTCGGCGGGCCGCTTGATGAAGCTGTAGACGTAATGGATGTTGATCTCGGCCTCGAACAGCGCGGCCAGCACGTTGCTCAACTCCGACTCGTCGCCTAACTCGACCGCCAGCACGTTGCATTCGCCGTATGGGAAATCGTTGTTGACCATTAATTTCCGTGCTTTGTCTGGATCATCGACGATGACCCGGATGATGGAGCTGTCCGTCGTGTCGAGGACCGTGATCGCCATGATGTGCACGTTGTTCCTCTTGAGGAGCGAGGTCAGGTCATAGAGGCGGCCTACGCGGTTCTCCGCGAACACCGAGAACTGCTTCACCGGGTCCTGCGGCGTTGTGCTCGTCTGGGCGGCCATGGGTCGCCGGGATGATGCTGCAATTGCCGCCCGGGTCAACGGCGCGGTGTTGAGATTGGCCCCAGGCTGGCCCAGCGTCGTCCCTGTGATTGCATCCAATCTACCCGCGCACCACGCGGCGACTGTGGACCGGGCGCACAAGGGTGCGCGGCTCATAGCGCGCGGAATGGTTCTCAACGCGGTTCTCGGTCTCATCAAGATCGCCGGGGGCGTCCTCGGAAGCGCGTACGCCCTCGTGGCCGACGGCGTCGAGTCCCTGACGGACATCGCGATATCGGTCCTCGTCTGGGCTGGATTCCAGTGGGCCGCGCGCCCGCCCGACCGCGATCATCCCTATGGCCACGGCAAGGCGGAGGCTGTGGCGGGGCTGCTGACGGCACTGGTGGTCCTTGGGGCGGGCGCCGGGATAGGCTGGCACGCCGTCAACGAGATCCGCGACCCGCGGCGCCTGCCGCAGTGGTGGACGCTTGCCATTCTGGCCGGCGTCGTCGCTGCCAAGGTCGTCTTCTCCCGGCGCCTGAACGAGGCCGGGCGCGACACCGAGAGCACGGCTCTTGGCGCCGAGGCCTTGCACCATCTTTCGGACGCGATGACATCGGCCGCCGCCTTCATCGGCATTTCGATCGCGGTGGTGGGCGGGCGCAGCTACGCCGCGGCGGACGGATGGGCGGCGCTGGTCGCTGCGGCCGTGATCGCTTTCAATGGGGCCAGTATCTTCAGGCGGGCGCTGAACGAGGTGATGGACATCGCGGTGCCGGCGAAGATGGAGAACGCCGTGCGGGCGCTTGCTGCGCGCGTCCCCGGCGTCGCGAGCTTGCACACCTGCCGCGTCCGCAAGAGCGGGCTGAGCTACCTGGTGGACATCCAGATCCGAGTCCCCGGGGACTTGAGCGTCCGCGAGGGCCATGGGATCGCGCACGCCGTCAAGGACTCCCTGCTCGCCTCGCGCCTGCGGGTGAGCGACGTCACGGTCCACGTCGAGCCCCTGTGACGGGCCGCGCCCCCGTCAGCCCTCGAGCTTGCGGGCCAGCTTCCAGCCCAGGTAGACTCCCGCCACGCTGCCCACGCCGCTGGCGACGAGAGCGGCGGCCATCCCGAGGCCGTCGCACAGGTACCACCCCGCATAGCCCCCGACGATCGCGCCCGTGAAGGTGCAGAGCCTGCTCATGGCGGGCAGGGTGAGCCGGGGCCGGCCGGGGTGCGATTCTTAACGGCTCCCTGGCGGGTCAGTCGCCGATTATCTTAACCAACACCCGCTTGCGGCGCATCCCGTCGAATTCCCCGTAGAAGATCTGCTCCCACGGCCCTATGTCTAGCCTGCCCTGAGTCACGGCGACGACGACCTCGCGGCCCATGATCGTGCGCTTGGGGTGCGCGTCCGCGTTGTCCTCGCCGCGGTTGTGCGCGTATTGGCCGTGCGGCTTCTCAGGAGCCAGCCTCTCGAGCCATTTCTCGATGTCGGCATGGAGGCCCGGTTCGTCGTCGCTGATGAAGACCGACGCACTGATGTGCATCGCGTTCACTAGGCACATCTAATCACTTTGCGTTCCTCTTGGCTGGCGTCGGTGGACGGGATTGAAACGGCTTCTGGAATTATGAAGATGGCGATCATGAAATCGTTTCGAAAAGAATTGTGGTTCGATGTGCCGCAGCGGCGACTGTTCATCAACATCACGGATCAGGTCGAGAGTGCGCTCAGGGAGAGCGGAATCAAGGATGGCCTCTGCCTCGTTAACGCGATGCACATCTCGGCCTCGGTGTTCATCAATGACGACGAGTCTGGTCTGCATTCCGACTTTGAGAAGTGGCTGGAGAAGCTTGCGCCAGAGAAGCCCCATTGCCAGTACGCCCACAATCGCGGTGAGGACAATGCCGACGCCCACCTCAAGCGCACGATCATGGGGCGAGAAGTCGTCGTCGCCATCACAGGTGGGAAGCTGGACTTCGGTCCCTGGGAACAGATCTTCTACGGAGAATTTGATGGGCTTCGTCGAAAACGAGTGTTGGTCAAGATCATCGGCGAATGAACACACTCACCGAGCACCGGCTTCAACCCACATTGCGGCGTCTAAACCAATCTCGTGGCGCGATGACGGCGAACCCCTATCCCAGACGGGGGTTAGAACAAGAAACGGCGTTTAAACCCGGTTTATGGGCCAGTGCGCGACGTTATACGCCCCCCACTGCCCGACTAACAGGGCCCGCAAGGAAAGTGGGGGCGATCTGAGTTCGTGTGAGACTAAGTCTGGCACCAGGACGGTCCGCCTTTGCGGATGCCTGACCGCTAAAGAGCGAGATCTCGCCCTAGGAATACCAAGATCGCGGGGTACAAGTCTGCGCACGCTGCAATTGGAGCATGCCTGCAACTGCTACGGCCATTGAGAACAGGAGCGCTGAGTAGCCAACTCTCGAGTCTAAGTCCGTGCCTGAGTAAAGGCAGGTATCAGGCGAACAAGGCGGCAACGAACGAAGAAAAGAGAACGAAAGAAGGGGGACACCAAGGGGACACCTACTTTCTTCTCATCCGGATATTATTTTCTAAATCGTGGTTTGTAAGTGGTGGGCCCACAGGGATTCGAACCCTGAACCAAGGGATTATGAGTACCTGCTGCCCATGCCGGGACTCTACTACCGGGATGAAGTCGCTGCACGGAATGTGCATTTGGCGTCCCACGGCGGGTGAGTTCTCACGGCGGCGGCGGTAGCATTGCGGCGCGGAGGCGCTCAATCTTCTTCAACGCTTGCTTCACATCCACCATATCTTGCGTAGGAGAAACGGGTTTCATGCCTCGCATATCCAGCTTTCGCATAAAGACTTTACAAGAGTTTGACGCCGAAACCGATCTCCGCAAAGTGCAGCTCATGGCCGGCTTGCAGCGGGACGATGTCCCCTGCGGACCGGCGCCGCCAATCCAGCGTCACAACACTCTTCCCATCGTCGGGTACCCCCAGCCAAAAGCCCCCGTCGAAGTAGTGGATCCGCCCCGCCACGGCCGGTAGCGAGCGGTCGAGCATGACGGCGGCTCCGGCGCCCGAGCCTAGGGCGACCTCCGAAAATATCCAAATTCCGATTACCGGCGCGTGGCGAAGACTGACTGGCCAGAAGCGGATGCAGCCGGAAGGGCGGTCCGGCAGCGCCGGCGTCTGCCGGGCGTGGGAAGCCGGATTCGGCCGCTCGGTCCAGGGGCTCTCCGCAGACGTCGCCGGAAACTGCAGCGCCCGGACCTCGAAGAGGCACTGGCCCAGCTTGAGCCGGCGTTCCTTGGCGAAATTGAGGACGGTCGCCGCCCCGATGCGCTGGTCGTCGACGATCGTGCCGTTCGTGCTCGGGATCGCGGCGCCGTCCTCACCGATCTGTCCGTCCTGGATGCAGACCTGGCGGCCCCGGAAGAAGAGGGTCGTGTTGATGCGGCTGATCGTGCTCGTCTTTTGCCGATTCTCCTCGCTCTCCGGCCAGAACTGCGTCGTGAAATCCGCGCTGGCCTTCCTGCCGAGCGTGAAGTGCGTCCTGGCGACGATCCGGACCGTCGGCGCCGAACGGCGGAGCGTGCCTTCGATCTCCAGCGGGCGCAGTTCGAGGATAGTCCCCGCCCCGGCCCCGGTGGCGGTGGGCGCCCCTGGCCTGGGAACAGCCGCCAGGCTTTCCTCCGCCGAGGCCCAGCGCTTTTCCCACTCGAAGCGCAATTCGCCCTCGGGTAGCTCGTTGAGCAGCGGCTTAGCCTTGTCGAGGCAGAGCCGGAGCGTGGCGCGCGCTGGCGCGGGCTTCGCCCGTTCCGCTTCCAATTCGGCGAGGTATCTCGCGATATGCGCCGCGACGCGAAGCTGCGCCACGACCCCGGCGCCTTCCTCGGACCGCCGCAGCTCCTGCTGGAGGCGCAGCTTGACGGGCTTGGCGTTTCCTCCCTGCGCCAGTGCGGCGGTGAGGTCGCTTCGGCGGCTTTCCCAGGCCGCGACGAGCGCGCCCGGCGCGGTGTCCACCGGGGCCTGGAGCTGCGCGCAGAGTTCCTCGAGGCTCATTCGACGCCCACTGGGAGCGTCTTCTTGATCATGAAGGCGCTTCCCCAGTCGGTCTTGCCCAAGACCTGGATGGTGTATTCGCCCGAGGCCGCAAACGTCGCCGTCGCCTGGGCGCCGGCGGAATTGCTCACCGCGGGCGAGCCGCCCGGCCCAGAGATGTCCCATTTCTCGATGGTGAAGCCGGTCGCGCCGTTGCGGTCGGTCAATTCAAAGGCGATCGTTAGGCTCCCGGTCGATTTCTTTTCGGAACCGGGCACGGTTTGGACGTCGAAGGCCCAGGAGCGGACCTCGCCATTCTCGCGGGTGACGACGAAGGTATTCGGCTGGCCGGGGCTGGGGTTGGGCCGGAATGTGACCTTGGTTTCCCGGATCAAGCGTCCGCCGCGCCCTCCGACAAAGACCTTTTCGATCCCGGTTGCGACGCCGTTCTTCCAATCGAAGTCTGCCGGGATAACGATTTCGCCGCCGTCGGTTCCGACGAAGCGCGAGTTGGCGTTGGCGACGCCGCCGTCCCCGCCGCTCCGGTTCAAGGTTTCGCCGGACGCAAGGCGGACGCGCCCGTCCGGTTCGATTGCCGCGTTCTTCAGATCGACGGTCCTCCCGTCTGCGAGGCGCGCCGTTCCGTCTGGATTGAGGGTGGCGCCCTCCAGGGTCGCGGACCGGCCGCTCGGATCGGAGAGGATGACGCCGCCCTTCCCCGCAACCGCGGTCATGCCGTTGCCCAGGGATTGCACGTTTTCGCTCGATCCCGGCGCGCCCAAGGCGCCCGCTTCCGGTCCACCCCAGACGGCATGGAGCCCGGTGCTGGCGTCGCTGCCGCCGCCGACCTTCGCCGCGGCCTGGCGCGAGACTTCCGTCACGACCTGGTCGATCTCCCGCTCGATCTGGCGCTTGGTCGCGGCGTCGTTCGCTGTGTTCCATGCGCGCAGCTTGTTGATCGTAACGAGCACTGCGGAATAGCCCCGGTCCTTCAAGTTGTGGGCGAAGCTGTCGAGGCGCTCCTCCAAATCATCGTAGTGCGGCTTGAGCACCTTGAAGAAATTGTCGCGCATCAGCGAGCGCGCTGCGTCGTTGTCGAAGAACCAGGAGCGGACCTGCTCCACGTGATACGGATCCTTGTCCATCAGCTTGGAGCATTGCAGCATCTGGTCGACGGCGTGAAGGCCGCTGACCGTCGCCAGATCGAGGTTGTTGGCGCCGGCGCGCTCGAGGCCTTTCTGTAGATCGGAGGCGGCGTAAGTGAGATAGTCGGCGATGTGTCGCTGCTCCTCCCGTACATCGCGGGCCTTTGGCGGCGGTGGTGGAGGCGGAGGAGGAGTCTGGGCGACGAGAACAGGGGCCGCCATGGCGGCGCCCGCGATCGACAAAACTGCACGGAGGAGATGAGCGTTCATAGGATCTTCGAGTGCCGCGATGCTCCGCCGTGCCCGCGCGAATTCAACTTCGAAGCGCCCCCTTAGCCGAAGATGAGGGAGGAACCCTGATGGGTCTGAGGTCCGAAATCGTGGATCATCTTGGGTCATGGACCGAATCACGCTTTGCCGGGACCTGATCGAATGGTACTGGCGGCATGGAAGCCGCCGGGAGGACGACTATGCGATCCCTACGAGCAGTTGGCTGAAGAAACTCTACGAGGCTGAAAAACAGCTCACCGCGATCGCCGACGCCCGTGCCAAGCCACGGCCAGCGATGGCGATCTGGGGCCCGTCCCAAACCGGCAAGTCCACACTCGTCGCGTTCGACATCGACGCTCAGGCGCTCTACCCGCGCACCGAAGGCGTAGACGGCACCGGATCCGGCCTGCATTGGCCGGGTGGAGCGCCGATGTTCTTCATGGCCCCGGAGGCGGCGCCGCCGGCTTATCTCAACCACTATGTCCTCAACCCCTTCAACCAGGGCTGGGACGGATCGTCGGCCTTGACGCGGTTCGTGTTCGGCAGCACCGAGCCGGGGCGGGATGGCGCGCATTTCATCCGGGACGTGCGCCATCCGGTCGACGTCCATTTGATCACCGCGAAGGATCTGCTTCAAGTGGTCGCCCGCGGTTACGACACCGAGTGCCTGGGACCGACCAGGACCCGCGACGCCACGATCTGGACGATCGCGGAGTTCGAATCGCGGCTGGCCAAGTTCAAACGCCGAAGCGCCGCTACAGGAAAAACCGTGGCGCGTCCCGCATTCGAGGCCCTGTTCGATCTTTGCGAAGTGATGTGTGATCTGGTCGAGGCCGAACTTCCCCGCTACAAGAAACTGCTGGAGGACGGCGATGAGAATTGGCGCAGCCTGACCGCCTCGCTCCTAGCGGACTCGGCGCTTCTCTCCGATTCCAAGGTAGTGGCGGACCTCGCCGCCGATCTCCTCTGGGACGGATACGAGCCGCTGACGGTCCACTTTCGCAGGCTGCAGGGCGATTTGTGCGAATTGGGCCGGCTCTGGGGCGGAAAGCCCGTCCTGGCTTCGCTCGAGGCAGCCGCGATCTTTCTCAACATGGAGGCCTGCAGGATATTCTTTGATCCCCGTCCGTCCGATCCGAACACACAGGAGGGGGTGGTGTACGAATCGATCTCCCGCATCGGTTGGCGGGAGGAGAACGGGGCCGTCCTCATCGGCTGCGGACCGGAATATCGCCACAGCCTGAGCGACTCACCGGAGAGATTCGCGCAGGTGCAGGCGCTCGTCTGGGAGCTGGTGGTCCCGCTAAATCCCGCCCATCTGTCGGACGGTCCCTTCAAATCGTATCTTCGCGACGCGGACCTGCTCGATTTTGCCGGAGTGGGCAACGAGCCCAAGAGCGACGTCTCCCGGATTGATCTCGAACCGTCGAAGGAGGATGTCCCGGCGAAGGGAAAGCCGTTCGAGTCCGTCCTTTTTTACAAACAGATCATCAAGCGGGGAAAGACGGCGTGCATCGTCTCGACATACGCGAAGCGCCTGACGATCGACGGATTCAATATATTCCAGAACGTCGACAAATACCCGCCGACGAACGCACCCCAGCTCATCAATGGCGTCTCGACATGGTGGAAGTACTTCGCGCCGGAATTTCACCAACACCGGCGGGGGCGCAGCCCTCTCCCGCTCAACCTCGGCCTGATGTGGTGGGCGCCGCGGCTGGCGGAATCGGTTGGGACACCCGAGCGGATATTCAAGTCGATCGTTCCGATTTACGCCGAACTGGGGCCGATCGCCGACCCGGCTGTATGCGTCACCTTCGCACTAAATTATTACAAATTTCCCCGCGGGCGCGTCGAGTCCGAGTTCGAGGTGGGCGGGAAACTCTACCAGGGGATCAAATCCTCCCCTGAGTTCCAGAAGCAATTCGCGCATCCCGAAAGCGCCGAGTCGTTCGATGAGATGGTGCGAGACAAGGCGACCGGCGGAACCGATTTCTTCTTCGCGGCGATCCACAGGCAACTGGAAACCGCCCGCGCCAATCCGGCGACCAACCGCATGGCGATTCTCGAGTCCAGGATGGCCCCCTTGGAAACCGAGATCGCCGATTTGCTCAAGGCCCCGCGGCTATTCCCGCCCACCAAGGTCGTCGACGTCCGGCGGCAGAACCTCGAACGGTTTCGCGCCGGGATCCTCGAGGCGGTCAAGGGCAAGTCCGAGCGCCAGATGCGCGAGATCAATCATGCCCTGCGCGAACTGCTTGACATCAATTACCAGGTGCTGCTGACGCCAGCGACGGACGCTTCCGAGATCGATCGGACCTTCATCGCGCGGCAGTTCCGCCGGTGGGTGGACAGCCAGGTCAACCGCTTCGACCAATGGGAACGGAGCGGGCGAAGGGCGGGGCCTAACTGGACCCTCCTCGGGCTGACGACCCGCGACGCCCTGGTCGATGCCCTTGACGCCCTGCGCTCCTCGATCGAAAGCAGCTTCGACGAAATGGCCCGGTGGCTCGGCCGGATCGCGGCCCAGGGCTGCCATGGCAATTCCGACCTGCGCAATACCCAGCTTCGCCGGCATCTCGCGGTCCGGATGGGAAACGAACTGGTCTCAGGCCGGAGGGGCGACGGCGACGCCGAGGTGGACGAGCCGGAGGGCGACGCCGAGGAGGTTGTCGCTCCCCCGATCGGCCGGGAATGCCTCACCTACCGCGCCTTTGTCCGCCCCTTTGTCGAGGGGCAACTCGCGGCCCTGATCGCCCTGCGCCTCGATCCGATGCTGCGCCCGGAAAACATTCCCGGCGACAAGGAGCTGACCGAGCTCTGCGATCGCCACCATTTGCGGCCGCTGTGACCCCCAACCCCTCTCCGCCATGATCGAACTGGAAGTCTTCCCCAATACCGGCCACCATTTTTTCCATGTGCCGCTGAAGAGCCTTGCCCCGCGCAAAACGGAGGAGGAGCTGACGCGCTACGCCCACCGCAACCGCGGGCCGTGGGAGCCTTGGAGCGAATTCTCTCCCTGGCTGCTCTATCAATATTCGATCGAGACCTCCCCGTACACCGGGGAGGAGACCCCCGTGATCAAGATTGCGGTCGAATCCAACCTGGGACTCCCGGATCGGGGCCTGCTCTTCGGCGTCGAGAGCTTTTCCTTCGCTGATCCTGCGCGGGATGCGGCCGAGCAAGCGGCTCAGAAGCGGGCCCGGGCCTACGAGGAAGCGCGCGCGGCCGATGCGATCGTTCCTCCCTATGCGAGTTTCGACAAAGCCAAGCTCTGGGAAGATTACCCGACCAAACGCCTCTTTCTGGATGAACTCAGCCCCCACCTACCCCAGAGGCGCAGAGGCGGCGGCGACGGCTCCACCCCCGAGCCGATTCTTTTGCCGCCCGGGCAGCTTGCGGTGCATTGGAAGCGACCCGGGGGCGCGGATCCGGTCGACGTCGACCTGATCGTCGATCTGGGCAACACCCGCACGGTTGCCCTCCTGCTGGAAAACCCAGGCCAGGAGGGAATCCCGTTCGGGCGGCGGGTGAAGGTGCTTCGCTTCATCCCGCGGGGTTGCCCTTTCACTCCGTCGCACACGCTGCCCGAGCCGGGCAAAGCAAACGACGACTACGCCATCATCGATTCCTGGCTGGTCCTGCACCGGCCGATCTTCGCCAGCCGCGAGCCGCCTTTTTCCGAGGAAAAGGTCTTCGAGCATTGGCAGAAGGAGGTGGGTACCAACGGTTCCTCGGCGCTGAGGCTGCAGCACCTTCCCCAGACCTTCGTCGAACTCTCGCCGGCGTTGATCGGCGGCGGCAAGGCCGCGGAGGGTGCGGCGAGGACGCTCTCCCAGGTCAGGCTCGACACCGACGCCCGCTTCTATCTCAGCAGCCCCAAGCGCTACGCCTGGGATGAGGAGCCGGTCGGCCGACGCGGCGGCACGTACTGGAAGCAGATTCCCAACGACACCGACCCGGGCATTCCGGATGCCTTCGACGACCTGCGCGGCCTGTTTCGCTATTATATGGACCCGGGTGGAGTCGACTGGGATTGGGCAAACCAGCCAACACGCGAGGACTTTCGCGGCAAGCCGATGGTGGATTCGCCGCCCGAATATCCGCGGCGCGACGCCATATGCTGGTTTGCGCTCTCGATCCTAGAGTGCGCCTACCGCCAGATCAATTCCGCCGGCTACTTGGCCACGGTCGGCCGGGAAAGCCTGCCCCGGCAGCTTCGGCAAGTCCGCGTCACCTATCCGTCGGGATGGACTTGGGAGGAGCAGTCCCGCTATCTCGCGCAGTGGCGGCGCGCGGTGGATCTGTTCGCCCTGACCCATCTGGCGGACCCCCGCCCCGTCGATCTGGCGGGCGGGGGCTGCGGGCAGAAACCGGTCCTGGCCGAGCGCTCTCTGGACGAGGCCGTCTGCTCCCAACTGCCGGTCCTTTACGCGGACATCAGCTTTCTTGGAGGCGACGGCCTGAATTGGTTCGAAACTTACGGCCGCCAGCGCTCGGTCGTCGTTATGAACATCGACGTCGGCGGCGGCACAACCGACGTATCGATCATCCGCTACCATCTGAACCGGCCGGACGGGGATCTCAATGGCCGGATCGGGCACAAGGGCATGACTGCGATCAGCTCAACGCTGCTCTTCCGCGACGGCAACTCGATCGCCGGCGACGTGCTGGTCAAGCGCATCGTCGAGAAAGTGTTGCTCCCGGCCTGGCTACGTGCCGGCGGCCTCGAGAAGTTCGAGGACAACCCCGCGGCGCGCCGAGCGCTGCTCACCCTCCTCAAGACCCCGGCGACTGAGGCGATCGCACAGGTCGACCCGAAGGCGGTGACTCGCCTTGTCGCGGTGGTGCGGCTGGTCTTCATCCCACTCGTTAACCAATGGCTGCAGCAGCTCACGATCGCGGAGAATTATCCTGATTCGCCCCGGCGGCCGCTAGTCGTCCGCGACATCGTCCATCCCAGATGCCTGAACGAGCTCAACGCGCTGGCGCTCAAGGTGATCGTCGCCAAGTGCGATCGCTGGGGCGAGGAAGCCAATCTCATGCGGCTGCGCGATGCGGGCAATTTCGAGGAGTGGACCAAGGCGCTGATCGCGCGCGACGAGGTGCCCTTCCCGATGGAGGCGCGGTTACAGGCCGACCCAGCTGCGCTCGAAAGCTGCGTCGACGACGTCTTCGAGTCGATGTTCGCCTCGCTCGGACTGGTGGCGGCCCGCGAGCGCTGCGACCTCGCAATCGTGTCGGGCAAAACCTCCGAGCTGCCCCGGATGCGCAAGCTCCTGGTGCGGAACCTGCCCGTCCTGCCGCAGCGGATCATCCCAATGCGCAACTTTCCGGCGGGCGGCTGGTATCCGTTTGTCGGCGATGACGGCATCCGGATCAACGATGCCAAGACCTGCACGGTGGCGGGCGCCGCCCTCTATCAGGACATCCTCAACGGCAACCTCGAGGGTTTCAGCATCGAGCAGGGCTCGGCCGGGCACATCCAGAAATATTTCTGGGGGCTGGTCGGCCGCGGCTCCGGGCCCGAGGAATTCTACCGCTCCGACAATCTGCTCTTCCGCCCTTCCGACTATGGGTCGGCCCGGTCGCTCGACGGGGTCCCGGGAACGGTCGCCCTCGAACGCGACTTTGATCTCCCGCTCAACTGCCGGATCGGGAGGCAGATCAAGCAAGTCGCCAACGTCCGTCCGGAGCCGGTCTACCGGCTGGCCTGGACGCCGCCCGAGCAGCACGACAACCGACCGGTTTTCGCCCGGGTACGCCTGCGGTGGACGGCGACGGTAGGCGGCGGCGAACGGCTGGAATTGATTTCGGTCACTCCGCTCTCCGGCCAGCCGGTCGCGGTTCAGCCGGAGCACGTGCGCCTTCGGCTAAACACCATGCTCGACGAGAGCTTCTGGCTCGATGAGCCGAGGTTCGACGTCGACGGCCTTTTTAACCCCTGAACCCGCGAGCACCCACCCATGAGAATCGCCATCTTCATTCCCGCTTTGGCCTTTTTTGTCGCAGTGACAGAGGCCCAGGCCGGTTCGAATGATGCTGCCGCCAAAGAGGCCGTGGCCGCCCTAACAAAGGGGCCGATCCACGATCTGAGCGACTCGATTGCGAAATTGAATGAGCGCTTGGCCGGGCTGGAGAGAGAGATCGCGCGCGCCAACCGGAACATGGACGGGAGCGATCTGCTCGGGCTGACGAAAGGGCAAGCCGAGGTGAAGGGCGAACTAACTCTGCTGAACGGCAAGGCGGACTCCTGGGAGAAAGGCCTCAAGGAAACGGCTGCGCGCGCCGGCGAGGCTTCTGTGATGACGAATGCGGCTTGGACTGACGTGAAGCACCAGTTGGAAAAGATCCAAGCACGCCTGGCAGGTGCTGAAGCGGCTCTTGCCGCGCTCCCGGTCCAGTGGGATCGGCAAGGCGAAGCTTTCGCCGGCACCGAGGCGGCGAATTCCGCTTCGGCCGCCGCGAAGTTGGAAGCTTCGGCTGACCGACGGGCGCGAGAGCTGACTGCTGCCGGATGGATCGCGGCAGCCGCCCTCGTCCTCCTAATTTGCGCCGCCGGATGGGCGGATTGGCGCGGACGCCGGCAGCTCCAAACCGAGCTCTTGCTTGCGGTTGCCCGGGTCGGGTCGGAAATGAGGAGGGCTGCGGGAGCGCCGGCGGGCTGCGCGAACCTGGGACCGGGCTGGAGCGAGATCGAGGCTCGCCTGCTCAGCCTGATCGAGCGCTGGGACAAACCCGCACCGTCTTGGACAGCAACAGCTGTTTCGGTGGGTGGTCCCGCGTTCCGGGACCGGGGTGGCAAGCCCGCGAGCGAGGCCGTGGCGGCCGTTTCGCCGAGCGAAGAACCGACCGCGGCGGTTGGCGCAGCGCCCGGGCCTTCCATCGCCTACCGCTTGCTCTGGCCGGCGGAATTTCTCGATCCGGAATCGCCTCTTTCGCGCTGGCGCGTTTTGCTCGAGAGCCATTTCGCCAACGAGGATCACCCCGCGCTTCCCGTCGTGGCTGCCATGCTGGGACTGCGGACTGTCCTGAGCAAACGCGCCTCCGCGGCCGAGATCGGCGCGGCGGTGTTCACGCTGTCGCAGTCGCTGCATGCCTATTGGAACAGCCTGACCGACCTGTCGGCGGACGACCGCCAGCAGGCCAGTTCCGCTTGGCTAGCGAGCACCCGGGCCCAAGTGGCCCTGGCGGCGCCCCGCGTCGATCTGAGGGAGGTGATGATGGGCGCGCGGGTCGATCCCGACCTGATGATCCCTGTCAAGGAAGGCGCTGGCAACCACCTCAACGTGGCGGCGGTGTTCTCGTGGGCGGTGATGGACCGCGGCGGAGACCGGCCGAAAATACTCCATCGGGCACAGATTGCCACCACCTGATTTTCCATGACCGCATCCGACCCCCAGCCGCCCCGGCCCCCCTCCCAGCGCGATCTCAAATCGCCCTATTACCTCCTTCGCACGCCCGACGGCGTCGGGTCGTTTTTCACGGCCGAAAACCTGCCTATTGTGGCCTCGCCCAACGAACCCTTGGCGCGCTTTCTTGCCCCGGCGCGCATCGTGGAGAATGGAACGCTGCGGTCGATCCGCTACGATATCGCCCCGCCGGTGATGGAGACGGCCCGGCCGATGGAGTTTCTACCCCAAAGCGAGATCGACGGCTTCGCCGCCGCCGCCCGGATGTTCTACGCAAAGGCGCACGCCTTGGCGCCGCGCATCGTGGCGCACGAGAAGCACCTGCGTGCCAATTTCCGCCTGCCCGATCCCGACCTCGAACCGGATGCCTATTGGGTCTTCGGGCCGGCGCACGACCGTCGGCTCCTGATCGCGTGGGGAGCGGAGCTGAAAGCTGGCACTTCGATTGTGCTCGGCCCTGATGTCGAACTGAAAATTCCCGCTGGCCGGACGCTGCTTGATAAGCTGCAGAGCCGGGTGATGACCTGGGAAGCGCGGCAGCGGGAAGCCCTGCGCTTCGCCGCCCTCGGCACGGAGCCGATCTCGCGCTTCTTGGCGCGGCCGGCCGTCGACCGGTCAGGGACGCCTGTGGGTGTCAGTTCCAATGGCCGCACGATCGAAGCAAAAAAAATGCGGACCCTGCGCCGGATCTATACCTCCGAGTGCAGCGCCTTTGAGAGGGCGGCCCGCGCATTCTACGACCGCGCGAGCGCTCCCGAGAGCACCCCCTACGAAAAGGAAATCCGTCGGGAGTTCCGCCTGCCAGATCCGGATGCGGTTTCGGGCGCCTATTTTGTGGCTGGCAAGAAACTCCTAATCGTGCTCGACGGAAAGGAAGCCCGTGCGACGACACTGCCCTTGGTCGACCACCCCGTCGTCCCTGCGGCTCCCGCCGCCGCAATCGGGGTTGCGGGAGCTGGCGACGGCCCCGTCGTTGTCGACCGGCGGCGAATCTCCCCGGGCGCGACGGTCGCCGAGAAACTTCGCGAGCGGTCGATTTCCTCCGCGCGGGTGGCTGCGGTCGCAGTGGCGGCGGGGATCGTCCTTGCGGCGGCCGGCTTCGCCGCTTGGAAGAGGGCGTCCGATCGGGTGCCGCCGCGGGTGATCGAATCGGCAGATTATCCCGCCGCTCCCGATGAGCGGGACGTGGTGGTGAAGTTTTCCAAGCCGATCGATCCGCATTCGGTCCAACTGGACGCCGCGGGCAGGCCTTCCTTCCTCTTTGGCGACGATGCAGCCCGGATCGAATCGGCCAGGGTTGACGGGAAAGACCCTTCGAAGGTCATTTTGGCAACGACACCTCTGACGGATGGGAAGACGTACCGACTGACGGTCGACAACCTGCGCGACCGGGCGGGGTACCGGCTGGCGGGACCGACGTCGGTCAGTTTCAGGTACCTCGATACGGTCGCGCCCGAATTGAAGACGGTGTCGGCGGGCGAAAATGCCAACCAGCTCATCCTGGAATTCTCCAAGCCACTCTCCGAGCCGTCGATCGCACGCGGCAGCAACTATGCCATTTTTGAGCTGGAGGGAGCCGGGGAGGGGGCTGCGCAGCGGATCGCCTCGGGCCACCTCGATTCCGAGGACAAGAGCGGCCGGACTGTGACGCTTGACGCCGTGCGGGACTTCGTCAGCAACCAGCCCTACCGATTGGAGTCAATCGCGGGCGTCACGGACGCCTCCGTCAGCAAAAACTCCGTGGCGCTGCCCGCCAAGGGTTTGGACTTCCCTTACCGCGATGTGCTTCCGCCCCGGATTCGCAGCCTGACGGCTAGCGCGGCAAAGCTCGAATTGACCGTGACCTTCAGCAAGCCGGTCGATCCTGCCGCCGCCCGGGATCTGGGGAACTACGCAGCCGTCGGACCGGACAAGAACGCCCTGGGCTTTCTCCCCGGAACAGCGGCTTTGGACGCGACCGGGCGCAACGTCACCCTGCGCCTTGCGCCGGGACCGCTGGCTCTCGGGGTCTATCGGTTCACCGTGCGAGCGATGCAGGATCGGATGGGCAACCGCACGGCGGGTCCACTCGCTACCGCGTTTGAATTTGCCGATCCCGGCGGTTACGCTCTACAGGTGGTATCCCACTCCATCGTGACCGCGGACAACCAGGTGGACAACAAAGTCACGCTCGCCTTCAACCGGGCGCTCAACCCCGATGACGCGACCCGGGCGGGCAACTACGCCTTGCTCGGCGCCGATCGCACACCGCTGGACGTGGCGGTAGTGGAGGCCCGCCGCGTGCCCGACGATTCGGCGAAGGTCATCCTCATTCTCTCGCAGGCGCCGACTCCGGGAACCAAGGTAATCGTTCGCGTTGCCGGCGTTGCGGATATCTTCGGACGAAAGGCGCTCGGTCCGATCGAATATGCCTTCACTCCCGCGGGAGTTCACGATCCCTCCGAGCAGGTGCTTGACTGGTTGTCGCAACCGGTCTTGCGCGGGAACGAACTCATTCTAGGCATCAAAGAGGCGGTCGCCCAGCATTCTGCGATGGAGGCGCAAAACTTCGTCTTCAATTCCGGGGATGCCCGTGTGCAACGGGTCGTCGGATACGACGTTCGGACCGATGCCAAGTCCGGTTCGCGGCGGACGTTCCTGACGCTTCGAGTTGACGTGCCCTCCGCCGCACGGCAGGGGCTGACCCTGCGGGCGAGGGACCTGCGCGCCGAGGGTCTCGATTTCCTCGGAGAGCAGCGGCTGAGACCAGTGGATGTCGAGCAGCCGTGAGGAGCCCGCATGCCCATTCATTTGCCTTCCGCTGAGGATGCGTGGCTGGAAACGCCGGAGGGGCGGCTGCACCGGATCGGCCGGGCCTGCGTCATTGGACGGCTTGGAAGTTGCAACGTGGTGCTGGGTGATGAGAGCGTCTCGCGCAAGCACGCCCGGATCGGGTCGGGGCCTAAGAGCGGCCACACTATCATTGATATGGGAAGCACCAACGGGACTTACGTTAATGGACTCAAGATAGCGGAAGCGACCCCATTGAGGGACCGGGACACGATCGGGCTTGGCTCCTGTCGCCTGAAATACCGGAAGGAGCAGGCGGTCTCGGAAATGGCCACGGAGGTGAGGGTGGCGGCCCCAGCGGCCTACCAGCACCGCGTGCTCGTCGCGACGGACGCTTCCCTCGAGGGGGACGGATTGCTGCGATCGATTGACGGCCAGCCCGACTTGCGGGTGGATGGCCACGCCACGAACGCGCGCCAGGCGCTCCAAATGTACGGCCGGTTACGGCCTGATATCGTCCTCCTGGATGCGTCAACGAATGGCGTGGGGGCATTCTCCCTCTTGACGGACCTTATGGCGGCCGATCCGGATGCGCGGATCGTGGCGCTGCTTGCGCGGCCCGATCCGGATTACATCAACCGGACCCTGCGCCGGGGAGCGCTGGCATGCGTCCTAAAGACCGATCCGGCGGTGGAGTTAATCCGCGCACTGCAAAGCGCAGCGGCGGGCAGCGTGTACTTGAGCCGGCGGATTGCTGCGGTCACCGTCAAACAGCTAGCCGGTTCGAAGGAGGGAGGGAGGCGGGACGGGCCGCAGGTCCTGACCAACCGCGAATTGGAGATCTTTCATCTAATCGGCGGCGCCAAGGCGAACCGAGAGATTGCCGCCTCCTTGGGGATGAGCGTCAAGACCGTTGAAACCCACAAAGAGAATATCAAGATCAAGCTGGGCGTCGCCAATTCCGCCGAACTATCGGAGCGGGCGCGGGAGTGGCTTGCCCGCTGAATCCCGAGCTTCGGAACGCTTTTCGACCATGACGACCCAGTCCTTTCATTCTTCTTGCTTAGCCTGGAGCGCGAGTCCGCCGCACCCAGTCTGAGGCCCGGCGCCGGGAATTTCCCATTGAAGGCGCGGCGCGTTCCAGATAGTTGTCGGGGGCATGGCCAGCGATGAGGATCCGACGCGGCGAGGTGATCCCGACGATTATCAGACTCGGGCGGGCCTTGTGGTAGGTCAGCTGGTGTTTGGGCGTTTCACGCTTGAGGCGCTCGCTGGCAGGGGCGGGATGGGGGTTGTGTGGCGGGCGCGTGACGAGAAGTTGGAGCGGACGGTGGCGCTTAAGTTTCTGCCAGAGCTGGTGACGGCAAATGCGGAAGCCGTCAACGACCTCAAGCGCGAGACCCGTCGCGCCTTGGACCTTACGCACCCCAATATCGTCCGCATTTACGACCTTTTGCAGGACGAGCGCTTTGCGGCCATTGCGATGGAATATATCGATGGCAAGTCGCTCGGTGCGCTGAAACTTGAACAGCCGAACGGGCATTTCGAGGTCGATCAGATCAGCGATTGGGTGCGGAGCCTTTGTCAGGCACTCTCCTACGCCCATGAGAAGGCGAAGGTCGTTCACCGTGATCTCAAACCCACGAATCTGATAATAAGTTCGAAGGGCGAGTTAAAAATCACGGACTTCGGCATTTCGGCCACCCTCGCTGACACTGCGACACGGGTGAGCGGCATGGCCGGCACGAGCGGTACACCCGCCTACATGAGCCCGCAGCAGATGTTGGGCGAGAAATCAAAACCAACCGACGACATCTACTCGCTTGGCGCGACGCTCTACGAACTGCTCACTGGCAAGCCGCCATTCCACACGGGCAAGATCGTGCTTCAGGTGCAGTCGAAAACTCCGCCTCGGATGACGGAGCGTCGGACAGAATTGGGCGTGGCGGGACAATCGATTCCCGGACCTTGGGAGCGGACGGTCGCTGACTGTCTGTCGAAAGAATCGGCGGCACGGCCCGCCAATATGCGGACAGTTGCTGAGCGCCTGAGCTTGGAAGAAAACGCCCAAGATGCGAAGGATACGAAGCAGCGAGGCATTGTCCCTATCGCGCTTCAACCCGGCGCGGAAGGGGATTTGCATCTGGTCCCCAAGACCAGATTGAAAGGCTCCAGCCGAAAAGCGAAGATGCCAATCGTAGGCGCTCTGACCGCAGCTCTGCTCCTGGGCCTCGGCGGGTGGTGGTATTTCGGCTGGCATGTGCCTGCCGTCGCTGCGGAGCGGGCGCACCGTGAAGCCTTGGGCTGGGCGACCGGTCTGCCTTTGACCGCGTCAGACAACGAGATGACCGCCGCCCAGGACAAACTCGAAGCCTATGCCCGCGCCGTCTCGCCGGAGCGAGCGAAGGAAGTCCGCTCCGCCTTCGACAAGCAGCGCGGCCTAATTGCTGCGGAACGGGAGCGGATTCACTTGGCCAACGCCCGCGGCGGGATTATCGTGCGGACCGAGCCGGCGGGCGCGGAGGTGATGATTGGCTCATTCGAACACGGCAAGAGTCCGATCACTGTAAAGGAAGTGCCGCTCGGGCGCTATCCGGTGATCGCTCGGTTGGACAACTACGAGGATCGGGTGGGCGAAATCGTGGTGGAGGAGAATCGGTTCTCGGAGCTGGACGCACGGCTCGTTCGCTCGACTGGAACGCTCCGGATTCTTACCGAGCCTTCGGTTGTGGCGTGGCAGGTGAGAGGTGCCGAAACCGCCGAGAAGGGCCAGGGTCTGCAGGAACTCAAGTTGCCGACGGGTCATTACGAAGTGGTGTTCTCTCGCGAGGGATGGCCGGAAAGTCGTGCTCAGGTGGATATCAAACGAAACGAGGCGGTTCAACTGCTGGGTGATTTGGCTGGAGGCATGCTGTCGCTGGAAACGAGCCTTGTCGGCGTGGCGTGGGAGCTTCGCGACGCAAAGGGCGTCATCCTTTGCGCCGGCAAAACGCCCACGGCAAGAATGGAGCTGCCAGTGGGGCATTATGAGGTTAGTTTCAAACGGAGTGGATGGCCTGAACAGGGCATGAGTGTCGACATCAAGAAGAATGAGTCGGCCCTGGCATTCGCCGAGTTCCCCGCAGGGCGAATGCATATGCTATCCGAGCCGGCAGGGGCCGAGGTTTGGATCAACGGGGCGTTGGCGGGGAAGACGCCATTGGCGACTCTAGAATATCCAGCGGGCATGGATTTGGCGGTGCAAATCAAATTGCCCGGCTACCGTCGCTGGGAGCAAACCGTGCGGATTACGGGTGATAATGAGGTCACGATAAACACCGGCGCGCTGATTCCGCTTTCGGGTGCGATCAAGCTTCATTTTGCACATGCGGACTATTGGACGGATTCCGCTCCACCAACCTTGCTTCTTGATGGAACGGAATTGCGCGATGTTCGCTTCGATCCGGCAGTCATTACTCTAGCCGGCATCAAACCCGGGCGCCATATAGTAGAAGTTCACCACCCTGATTTTTGGGATTGGACTCAAGTGCTCAATATTGCCGATGGTGATCAAGTGGACATGACGGCGGATCCGGCCCCAAAACCGGCGCATCTTACAGTTACGGTGAATCCCCAAGTGTCGTGTTCCGTCAGGATCAATGGCAACGCAGCGGCTTTTTATCCCAGTCGTGCGAACGACCTCGAGCTTCCTTTAGGGAAAGACGTTAAGATCGAAATCAGAGCGCGCGGGTATGCCAAGGTTGAGAGAGACTTCACTCTGAAGGCTAATCAACGTGAGGCTTGGAATGTGGAGCTTGCCGCCCTTCCACCTGGGAGGATCAAGGTAGCTTGGAATACAACCGGCCGCTCGGTGCTTAGTGCGGTAGGTGTGCTCGGTCCCGTCGCATTGGTTCCTTTATTGGGACGCACGAAGGGGGTGAATCATATAATATTAGATGGGCGAGAAGTGGGGTCTTTTTCTGGATCACTAGGGGATATGTCATGGACTTCCGACGACCTTGTGGAAGGAGAATATCGGCTCGATGTATATGCCGATAGGCCTGGAAATGTGCCTCCACGGGTGACGATTCCTTATGGAATGGTCGGAGTGCGGCCGGGAGAGATTGCTTTAATCTATTTGGACAGAACGGAAATCACCTACGAAATGATCAGGTGACCGGAATAGAACTGCGCTGGCGTGTTGCACGACTTGGTCATGATCAGTGAGCCCACAGGGTTTCGAACCCTGAAGCAAAGGATCATGAGTCGTCCAATCTAACCGCTGAGCTATAGGCCCAGAACTGGATGGCATGGAGGCCACAAGTTGTCGAAACCGACATCATGAGGTCTCGAAAACACCCCGTAGTCCCAGTGTTTTCCTGGGGAAAGGCGACATTTCTTGGGTACGGCCAACAGATGACCATCCGTCGCTTCACGGGCGCAAAGCAAACCTCGGAGCGAAGAAGCTACAGCAGGCATAGCGCATTTCGCTCCAGGCCAGCCTGTGCTACGGATACGCGGGGAGGAGCGGAACGGGCAGCGGCTTGAAATGAATCCGGATTCGTGTCGACGAGCACCCGTTCGAGAGTTGGAGGCTGAGATGATTCGCGCAATCCAGCGTCGAGTTGAAGCGAACCGAACCCATCCGGCCGCCCCCCGCGCCTTCAACGACTGTTTGTCGCGGCCCCGACAGCAGGCACACTCAGCCGGCGCGCCCCCGAAGCAGCGTGACGCCGGCAGCGAGGCCCCAGGTGCCGAAAGCCGAGAGCTGGACCAGCGCTAGGGCGGGGGTCTGGTACACCGCGAGCGTGAGGAGGCCGGCGATCCCGCCGATCGTCCCGACGACGGATGTCCAGTCCGGAAGCACCCGGCTCCTCCAGGCCAGCCAGCCGAAGAGAATCTGGCCGAGGCCCATGGCCATGAGCCCCGGATCGGCGATGTAGAACGAGAGGCTTCCCCAAATCGCGGCCTGGTAGACGGCGTCCGCGGCGTTCGCCGGCCCGCCCGCAGTCACGATCGACAGGAGGGCCCCCACGTGGGCGAAGATTGCGAAGCCGAGCATGAATATCCCCGCGGCCGTGAGTAGGGTGGCCGCCCTCGCGAAGCTTGGGCTCTTCGGGCGCAGGATCTGGCCGAGCGCCACGACCAGCGGGATCGAGAAGACGGCCCAGGTGAGGACCGTGCACGCCTCGAGGGCGACCATGCCCTGGTGGCCGGCAAAGTATGCCAGCTGGCCGGCTGCGCTCTTTGGCGCCGGCTGGAGCGTCGCGACGATAAGGAGGATCGACAGCGCGCCCGACAGCAGCGAGAGCCACCCGAAGGCCGGGGCCCTGTCCATTCCGCTGGCAGGCGGCGCGGTTTGATTGCTCATGTGAAGGCTTGGTTGGGGCTGCCTGAATCACCGGCCTGGCGGCGCGGCATGCTGCCCGCGCGGGATCCGGATCCGGCAGCGCCGCCAAAGCACTCGTGCTCTCTACTCCGTGGGCGCGCGCGAAGTCAATTTGCCAGTGCGCTTGACGCGGGCGCCCCATCGCTAAGACGCTCCGCCCGTGGGCTCCTCATGCCGGCTCTCCGTGAAGGCGATACCCAACGCCTCCCGCGACGCGATTGTCGGCTGGATCGGCGATTCGTTGAAGGTCAAGGTGCGCGCGCCCGCGCTGGAAGGCCGGGCCAACGAGTCCCTTCGCGAGCTCCTGGCCGGGGAGCTCGGCCTGCCGGCCGGCTCCGTCGAGGTCGTGCGCGGCGCCAAGTCGCGGCTGAAGGTGGTCGAGATACGGGGCCTGGCGCCTGCGGAGGTCCGCGCCCGCCTGGCTTGATCCCCGCGGGGACGCCCGCCAGGCTGGGCACCGAGGTCAGAACTGGATAGTCCGGATCGGCCCGACCTTTACGCCGAAGCGGTCGTCATAGGGGGTCACGCGCCGGAAGTCGCTGCGCCTCATCTCGAAACTCAGCTCGCGCCTGACAAACAGGATGCTGACACTGGCCCGCTGCGTCTCCCTGGTGATCACGGAGGGGAAGCGCGGGTCCACGGTCGTGAACTCGCAGTCGATCTCGGCGCCGGTGACCCTTGCAACGAGCTCCAGGCGCATGGGAGCGCGCTGGCGGATCGTTGCATGCTCGAATTCGCGCCGCTGCCTGTTGACGCGGGCCGTCACCTGAAACATGCCGAATGCGGAGGCGCCCCCGGAGCCCTTCGTGCGCAGAGGCACATCGTACGTGACGCTCGTCGCGTCCTCGGAAACCTCGACGGCGTGCGCGAGGTCGGGCGTGACGACCTGGAAGTTGAGGCTGATCTCCAGCTCGTCGCCGCTGTGCTCCTTCGACCGTCGCTCGTCGCGCAGCCTCCTTCTGGCCAACCGTTCCCCAAGGGCCCGGAACTCCTCCAGCGTCCGCGGGGTCGGGGGCTCTCCCTCGAAGATCAGCGGCTCGAACTGCTCGGCGTAGGTCTTGGAGGGGTCGACCCGCAGGACCGTCTCGCGCTTCATGCTCGCCGTGAGTCCCGAGACGGACTGGGCCTGCTTGTAGGCCCAGTGGCCCTGGTTCTCCATGAGCTTGTTGAACGCCTCCGCCAGGAGCGCGGGCGGGGCCGCCGGCGTGGGCACCCCTGACGCGGTCTGTCCCGGGATGCCGGGTCCCAGCCATGCTGCCGCCGATGCGGCCAGTACGAGACATCGCAGCGCTGCGCGCACCGGGCCATGACACCGGGGCGGCCGATGGGAGTTCAACACCTTTCCGGCGGCGAATCCTGTTCAAGGGCCGGTCCGCTGACGGGATCCCCGGGGTCCGCCCCCGGCGGGGCCGCCGCCATCCGTGCGGCCGCGGCCCGGCTGCCGAGCCCGGGTCGGGTCGCCCCCGGGCCCGGGCAAAGCGGGGACCTAATGCGTGTGGCCTCCGCCGAAGTGCCCAACCGCCGCATGGCCAAAGGAGCCGCCGCGGTACCCGTGTCCGTATCCGTACCCATGCCCATAGTAGCCCCAGCCGCCGTGCCCCCAGCCCCAATACCCGGGGCCCCACCATCCGAGACCGATGCCGAAGGCGGGGTATATGCCCCAGGCCCAGGCGGCCCCGTCCCAGTAATAGCCGGGATACACCACGCTGTAATCAGTGGCGGGATAATAGTTCTCCGCCGGCGCCTGGTAGGTGACGGGAGCCTGCCCCTCGGGGCCGTACTGGCCGGCCACTTCGGGCGCCGGCGTGGACGGCATCGGCACGGCCTGCCCACCCTGGGCGGGCGCCTGGTTCGAGCCCGGCGGCTGCGGCGGCGCCGATGGCGACTGGGGGGCCTCGGCGACATTCCACGCGCCGTTCACCCACACCCACCCGCTGCTCCCCTGAATCCAGTGCCCCGGGACCCACACGGCGCTCCGGTTCGGCGGCAGATCCCAGTGTCCCGCGGCCCATTTCCACTGGCCGCCCTCAAAGTTCCAGTGGCCGGACATCCAGACATGGGCTGCGGAGGGGGGCGGCCCCGCCATTTGGTCGCCTGCGGCGACCGTCGGGTTGTCGGCGGCGGATGCCGTCGCGGGGGCCGAAAGACCCAGCGCGAGCGCGGCGACGCACGCCCCTCCTGACATTATGCTTCGAATTCTTGCGTTCATGAGATTAGAGATTTTAGGAACCCAATCTGCCCCTGTTCGTTAGACCATCGGTGCCCCGGCGTTGTTCCGGCAGCCCTCCTCCAGGGGCCGCGGGGCGCCCGGCTTCCCAAGGCCCCTATAACCAACCGACTTGCATGCGTGTTACTGTCCACTCTTCCGGGAAAGACGCTTCCCGCACTGAAAGGTGACACCGAACGCCCGAATCGCAAGAGCGGCCGGAACGCCGCCCGGCGCCCGTCACCCGGACCGGACGAAATCGATATACCCGCGCTCCACGTCGGTCCGCACCAGCCGCACGCGGACGCGGTCACCGACCCGGAGGCCCTCGCAGCCGCGCTCCAGCTTTCCCTCGACCGGCGGGCGCCCTATGCGCACCCAGGTGCCCTTGTCGGCCGCCCCGGTGACCGTGGCCGCGAATCTTTCCCCGATCCTCGGGGCAAGCAGCAGGGCGGCCGCGGACTTGATCAACTGGCGCTCGACCTTCTTGGCCGCGTCCTCCTGCTCGGTGCAGTGCCTGGCAAGCCCCACCAGCTCGTCGTTGCCGTAGGGCGGGGCGGACCCGGCCATCGCCGCCTTGAGCAGGCGCTGGATGATCAGGTCGGGGAACCGCCTGTTCGGGGCGGTGGAGTGGGCGTAGTCCCTGACGGCGAGCCCGAAGTGCCCGGGCCCGTCGCCGCCCTGGAAATCCATGACGTACTCGCCCCGGCCCATCAGCTTGATCACGCTGAGCGACAGGTCGGGGAAATAGGAGGGGTCCGACTTCATCTCGGCCAGCAGGAACTGCTCGAGTGCCACGCCGTCCGGCTCCCGCGGCAGCGTCCGGCCCCGTTCCGCGGCCAGCTCGACGATCCGGTCCCAGCGGGCGGGGGTGCGGACCACGCGGCGCACCGTTGGGTACCTCCTCGCCGCGAGGTAGCGCGCGGTAACCCCGTTCGACGCGACCATCAGCTCCTCTATGAGATTCTTGGCCACGTTGCTTTCGTCCGCCTTCAGGTCCTGGAGTATGTCCCCGACGAAGACCGCTCGCGCCTGGATGGTCTGGAGCGACAGGGCGCCGCGCATGTGCCGGAGCGCGCGCAGCCGCTGCGCCGTTCGGTGCTGCAGCCGGATGTTGTCGTCGAGCCCGGCGACGGCCCCGATCGCCTGGGGCATGGGCCCGGCGCCGTCCAGCCACGCGGCCACGCCGTTGTAGGCCAGCTTCGCCCGGTTCCTCACGGTCGCCTCATAGATGTCCGACTTCGTCAGAGAGGCGTCCCCGGAGAAGACCATCTCGATGACGATGGCGACGCGGTCGGCGTTGAATCCGAGCGAGGTCAGGTCCGTCGAGAGCCTCTCGGGCAGCATCGGGAAGATCCCGCCTGCGGTGTAGACCGAGGTTGTGTTCCCGCGGGCGTGACTGTCGATGGCGGAGCCTTGCCCCACCAGGGCGCCGACCTCGGCGACGGCGACCATCAGCTTTACCGCGCCGGCCCCCATGTCCTCGGCCACGGACAGCTGGTCCAGGTCGCGCGAGTCGTCGTTGTCGATCGAGCACCACGGCAGGTCCCTAAGGTCGCGGACCGCGCCCGGGGCCTTCACCGCCGGCCCGCGGATCGCGTCGAGCTCGGCCAGCGCCGCGGCTGGGAAGTCTGGCGCCAGGCCCCGCTCGAGCATGGCGCTGCGGGCAATCCCCTGCAGCAGGGTCCGGTGCTTCTGGCCGTTGGAGTCGGGCATGGGGAGGCCACCGGTGAATGCCGCCTTCGCGGCCCGCGGTCAAATCATGCCTTCGGGCGCGGGTCGCGCGGACCCCAGGGCTATTCCTCGCCCTGCATCATCTGGATGAAGCGGGAGGGCCCGCCGGACTGGTACCCCTTGATCCTCGTCAGGATCTTGCCGCCCATGTCGACGACGACCGCCTGGGGAAAGCCGCGGACTCCGTACCGGTCCTTCATCTCGGCGTTCTGCGCCTTCAGCTCGTCCGACTGCGGCGTGTGCTCCGGGTAGTCGAGCTTGAGAAGCACGAGCTTCTCATGGGAGTACCTGGCGAACTCCGGCTGGGAGTACACCTCGGCATCCATCTTCTTGCACCACGGGCACCAGTCGGAGCCCGTGAAGAGGATAAGGACGCGGCATCTCCTCGCCCGGGCCTGGTCCATGGCCGTGCCGTAGTCTGTCTCCCACACGGCGGGGCCGTCGTAATCGGCGGGAGCGGGCCTTTGCCTGGCCTCGGTCGCGGCCGCCGCGTTCGCCGGCGGCGCCTTGTCGGGCGCATGGAAGGAGACCACCGCGTCGTCCCTCACCCTGACGACGACGTCGTGGTAGGTCAGGATCCGAACGGATCCCGCGCTTGAGATTCCTAGGGGCGCGCCCTTCTCGGCGACCACCTGGTCATAGGTTTCGCCGACGGAAAGGGCCAGGGCCGGCGCAATGGCTGCAAGAGGCAGGAGCATGAGTGCCAATTTCACGGCGCCACCGTGGCCCGCGAATCGCCGGTTTACAATTTCCAACCCAATCATGGGTAAAGACCGCCGCGTGCGACCGGGCGCTCCGCTGACTGGCCCCGACCGATCAACCGTGCTATAACAGAATGATGGTAAGTGGCGTAGGACAGCATCTTGCCGGAGCCCGTACTGGCAGGCGAACCGCGGGGAGTCCCACGCGGTCGGCCCGTTCCGGGCTGGCCGCGCCAAACCGTCGCGCCCCGGGGATGTCCGCTGGCGGGGGCGTTTCGCGGACCTAATGCGAGGTCCTCCGCTACCGCGCCGCGGGCGCCAGGTTTTTTTTGCTCTCGTTCACGGCGGGCACGGAGGGTAGGAGTCGGCTGTGAACAGGGAGTGGCACGCCAGGAACCCAATGCCGGCCCATGCGACACGCGAGCTGCGGCTGGCCTGGCACCTGGAGCATTCCAGGCGGTGCGGGTGCAGGCCGATGCCGCGGTCGGTCGAGCTTGCGATCGGAAGGCGGCGCTCGCCGGGGAATCCCCGGGACCCTGCGCCGGAGCGTGCGGCCCGCCGCTCGGCGCGGAAGCCTCGCGGCGCCTAGCCATCTCAGGGTTCCGTGGGACGGCGGATGAGCGGGAACTCCCTAATCATGCTGCGGCCCTACAAGCATGAGGGCTCCTGGGTGTTCGACGACGACAGCGTCGGCCTGAGGAGAGAGCCGTTCATCCTCGGAATCGACGACATGCTGGATCGGATGGCGGAGTCCATACCGGGAGCTGAGGCGGGATTCCGCCTCATCGTCTCCGCGCGCCCGTTTCCCGGATTCGCGGCGAAGCTGGAATGGCAGGGGGAGGAGTCCGGGGGGAATTGGTACCTCTGGCGTGCCTTTGGCACCAGGGGCTGGCTCTGCCCCGCGCTCCTAAAGTACTTCGACGCCGCGCCGATGGAACTTTACGCGAAGGCGGAGCCCGCAAGGCGGGGAGGGGAGGGACTGGGCTGACGGTCCGCTGACGGGACCGGGCGGCCCCCCCCCGCCGGGGAATGGCGCCCATAAGCGGCCCTAAGAGTTTCTTGAACCGGGTTTCCTGATTGCTCGCCACCGCGTCCTTTTCCAGCCTGAAACGTTTATGTCCGAACGTCCCACACGCCCGACTCGATGAAAAAGCGCAATCCGGCCAAGCCCCTGAGTGCTAACAAGCACCTTCTGCGGTGGGTCGAGAAGATGGCGGAGCTTTGCAAACCCGACGCGGTCCACTGGGTGGACGGCTCGAAGCAGGAGTACGACCAGCTGTGCTCCGAGATGGTGGCCGGCGGCACCTTTGTCAGGCTGAACGCCAAGCAGTGGCCGGGCTGCTTCTACGCGCGCAGCGACCCGAGCGACGTCGCCCGCGTCGAGGACCGGACGTTCATCTGCTCCCATTCGCGCGGCGCGGCCGGGCCGACCAACAACTGGGTCAATCCCTTCGAGATGCGGCGGAAGCTGCGGGAGATCTTCAGCGGCACGATGCGGGGCCGCACGATGTACGTCCTGGCCTACAGCATGGGCCCGGTCGGCTCGCCTTTCTCGCTCATTGGCGTCCAGCTGACCGACTCGCCGTACGCCGTAGTCAACATGCGGATCATGGCGAGGATCGGCCTGTCCGTCCTTGCCGAGATCGACAAGGGGGAAAAGCGCGTCGTCCCGTGCATGCACTCCCTGGGCGCCCCGCTCGCGAAGGGCGAGCGGGACGTGCCATGGCCCTGCAACAAGGAGAAGTACATCGTGCACTTTCCGGAGACCCGCGAGATCTGGAGCTACGGCTCGGGGTACGGCGGCAACGCGCTGCTCGGCAAGAAGTGCTTCGCGCTGCGCATAGCCTCCAACATCGCCCGCGACGAGGGGTGGATGGCGGAGCACATGCTGATCGTCGGACTCGAGAATCCCCAGGGGGAGAAGACCTACGTGGCGGCCGCGTTCCCAAGCGCCTGCGGCAAGACCAACCTGGCGATGATGGTCCCCCCAAAGGCCCTCGCCGACCAGGGCTGGAAACTCTGGACGCTGGGCGACGACATAGCGTGGCTGAGGCCCGATTCGAGCGGCAGGCTGCGAGCGATCAACCCCGAGGCCGGCTTCTTCGGCGTGGCGCCGGGCACGTCGGTCAGGACGAACCCGAACGCGATGGCCACGCTGTCGAGGAACACGATCTTCACGAACGTCGCGCTTACCCCGAGCGGCGGCGTGTGGTGGGAGGGGATGACCGAGGAGCCCCCGCCGAGGCTCACCGACTGGCAGGGGAAGGAGTGGACCCCGGGCTGCGGCCGTCCCGCGTCGCATCCCAACGCGCGGTTCACGGCCCCGGCGTCGCAGTGCCCGACGATCGATGCGGACTGGGAGAAGCCCGAGGGCGTTCCGATCAGCGCCATTGTGTTCGGGGGCCGCAGGGCAGCCACGATCCCGCTCGTCTACCAGGCGTTCAACTGGAGCTCGGGGGTCTATATCGGCGCGACGATGGGCTCGGAGATGACCGCGGCCGCGGCCGGCACCATCGGGAAGGTGCGCCGCGACCCGATGGCGATGCTCCCCTTCTGCGGCTACCACATGGGGGACTATTTCGGGCACTGGATCGTCATGCAGAGGAGCCTGAGCGAGACGCCCAGGATCTTCCACGTGAACTGGTTCCGCAAGGACGCCGAGGGCAGGTTCCTCTGGCCGGGCTTCAGCGAGAACATGAGGATCCTCAAGTGGATCGTGGACCGGGCGAGGGGAAGGTCCCTGGGGCGCGAGACCCCGATCGGATGGATGCCCACCCACGAAGACATCGACTGGACCGGGCTCGACCTGCCGAGGGAGCGCTTCAACGAGCTCCAATCGTTCGACCGCGCGGCCTGGAGGGCGGAGATCATGAGCCACGAGGAGCTCTTCCTCGACCTCCACGACCGCCTTCCGAAGGAAATGGTCTACGAGCGCGAGCTCCTTATCTGCCGGATGTAGTGAGGCCGAGCCCGTAGAGCTCGGAGGCGTTTCGCCAGAAGATCCTCTCCTTCCACTCGGCGGGCAGGGCCGGGAGCGCCGCCTTCGGATTGTCGAAGTCCCAGTGCGGGTAGTCGCTCGAGAAGAGGATCATCTCCGGGGAGCCTATCATCTCGAAGATCTGCAGCAGGTGGGCCGGGTTCTCCGGCTCCTCCGTGGGCTGGGTGGTCAGCCGCACGTGGTCGCGGACGTACTCGCTCGGCAGCCTCTTGAGCCAGGGGACCTGGGAGCGAAGCCCTCGGTAGTTCTTGTCCATCCTCCACATGAGGTGCGGCAGCCACGCGATCCCGCATTCGATCGCGACAAACTTCAGGCGCGGGAATTTCTCGAACACGCCTTCGCACACGAGCGAGTTCACGTGGGCCATGGCGTTGATCGGCACTATGTTATGCCATTCAAGGTACCGCGTCGGCCGCCCGGCGGGCGTGGGTGTGTCGGCGTTGCCGGCGCCCTCGGTGCCCGGGTGTATCGCGACCGGCAGCCCGTGGGCGGACGCGGCGGCGTAGATGGGGTGGTAGAAGCGCTGGCCGAAGAGCCGGTTCGATCCCGCCCCCATGAGGACCTGGACGAAACGCCTGTCGGGCGCGCAGCGCTCGATCTCTCGCGCGGCGGCATCCGGGTCGGAATGGTTGACGACGATCGAGCCTCGAAGCCTGGGCGAGCGGTCGAGCCAGGGCCCCGCCAGGTTCATGTTGTAGGCCGTCGCGAGCGCCGAGCCCCAGTCGGGATCGAAGTGCGCCGACACGCCGAGGATGTGGGAGCCCGTCAGTATCGCGCAGTCGATTCCGTAGCGGTCTAGGTGGTCCCTGATGAGGTGGTCCGGGTCGCTCCCGGCGAGCCCGCCCGAGGGCGGCCGCGCGTCCTCGCGCTGGACGCCGACCGGCGACACGTATCCCGCGGGGGGCACCGCGACCCCGTGCCGGTCGGCGAACTCCTGCCAGAGGCGCGGCAGGAAGGGCCGCAGCTCGGCCCGGGAATCCGCGAACGCGTTGTGGACGTCTGCGTCGACGAGGGGCATCGGTGCCGGGGAGCCTGCCCGGCCGTCAGCCGGGCAGCAAGACGTACACGACGCCGTCCCTCTGCTCCAGGGGGACGGATTCCAGGCCGGCCGTCTCCACCGGGACGCCCTTCAGACGGACATCCGGGTCGACGACGTGCTCGCCCGTCGCAAGGTCGAACTCCCACCCGTGCCAGGGGCAGCGCAGGATCCGGCCCTCCATCCCGTAGATGTATTCATAAACTCGTGACGGCATCGAGGTGCCCGAGACGCGGCCCAGGCAGACCGGTCCGCCCTGGTGGGGGCATGCGTTGCGGTAGGCGCGCACCTCGCCCCCCACGTTGAAGAGCCCGATCTCGACCGCGCCCGCCGAGACGATCTTCCTCCCCCCGGGAGCTATCTCCCCCGCCTTGGCCACGGGGTGGCGCCTCATCGGGGTCGCGGCCATGGGGTTCGCGTCCGGGGCGGGCGCATGTGGAGCGGGAGCGCGCACCCGCGCCGGGCAGCCGTCCTCAGCACGCCGCCAGCCTGACCCACCTAGCGCCCTGGCGGCTGCTCTTAACGACGGCGTCAATGAAGGCCATTCCCTCGATGCCGTCGTCAATCGTGGGGAAATCCAGGTTCCGGGGGATGGGCCTGCCCTCCACCTCGGCCGTTATCGCGCGGAACGCCTCCCGGTAGACGTTTGCGAAGGCCTCGAGATAGCCCTCGGGATGGCCGAACGGAACCCGGGTGAACCGCTTCGCCTCGCCGGCGACGTAGGAATTGCCGCGGCGCCAGATCTGCCTCGGCTGGTCCGCGAACTTCAGCGCGAGCTCGTTGGGATGCTCCTGGTGCCATTCCAGCGAGGCGCGCGTACCGTAGACGCGGATGTTCAGGTTGTTCTCGTCCCCGGCGCACACCTGCGAGGCGTGGAGCACCCCTTTGGCGCCGCCCTTGAACCGAAGGAGGACGCTGCCGTCGTCGTCTAGCTTGCGTCCCCGCACAAAGGTGCTCAGGTCCGCGCAGAGCTCCTCGATCCTCAGGCTGGTGATGTAGCGGGCGAGGTTCTCGGCGTGGGTTCCGATGTCGCCCATGCAGCCCGCCGCCCCGCTCTGCTTGGGATCGGTGCGCCAGACGGCCTGCTTGAAGCCGGTGCGCTCGACGGCGTCGGCGAGCCAACCCTGGGGGTACTCGACGACCACCTTCCGGATCGTGCCAAGGGTCTTGTTCCTGACCAGTTCGCGGGCCTGCTTGACCATCGCGTTGCCCGTGTAGTTGTGGGTCAGGACGAACACCTTTGCCATCCTCTGCGCGATTTCCTTGAGCTTGACCGCCTGGGCGAGGTCAAAGGTGACCGGCTTGTCGCAGACGACGTTGAATCCGGCCTCGAGGAACAGGCGCGCGGGGGCGTAATGCTGGTTGTTCGGAGTGACGATGACCACGAAGTCCATGCGCATGTCGGCGGGCATCGCGGACTCGGCCTTCGCCATCTCTCGGTAGGACCCGTAGACGCGCGCCGGATCAAGGAAGAGGTCGGCCCCGGACGCCCTTGAGCGAACGGGGTCGCTCGAGAACGCCCCGGCCACGAGCTCGGCGCGGCCGTCCATCGTGGCGGCGATCCGGTGCACGGGGCCTATCAGTGCTCCGCGCCCGCCGCCGACCATGCCAAATCGAAGTTTTCTGCGCATCTTTAGGTCTCCATTGCGGCCCAGGGGACCGTCGGGTTCACTGGTTCTTCTTGTCGAATGCTGCGTCGAAGGCGGCTGTGCTCGGCGGGAAGTCCACCCTTCGGACGAAGGCGGCCGCCTCCGTGGCGCCGTGCACCCGGTCCATGCGGATGTCCTCCCACTCGACCGACAGCGGCCCGCGGTAGCCGACATCGTTGAGGGCCACGATGATGTCCTCGAAGCGGATGTCGCCGTGGCCGAGCGAGCGGAAATCCCAGAAGCGGCGGGGGTCGCCGAAGCTCGTGTGCCCGCCGAATACGCCGGCCGAGCCGTCGCCGTGGCCCCACCACACGTCCTTCATGTGCACGTGGTAGATGCGCTTTCCGAAGGCGCGTATGAACCTCACGTAGTCCACGCCCTGGTAGCCAAGGTGCGAGGGATCGTAGTTGAACCCGAAGCGCCTGTGCCCCTTGACGGCGTCGACGGCGCGTCCCGCGCTCGCCGTGTCGAACGCTATCTCGGTCGGATGCACCTCCAGGCCGAAGTTGACGTCGCAGGCCTCGAAGGCCTCGAGAATGGGGCCCCAGCGGGTCGCGAAGTCCCTGAACCCGCGCTCCCAGTGCTCCTGCGAGGTCGGCGGGAAGGCGTAGATCGAATGCCAGATCGAGGATCCGGTGAAGCCGTTGACGACGGCCGTGAACTCGGCGCCCGACTTCGCCCTCGGGCGGGCGTCGAAGAACTTCCGTGCGGCCTTCGCGGTTGAGATCATCTTCTTGGCGGCGCGCCTGCGGACGCCCTCTGGCGCCCCGTCCCCCCACACGTCCGCGGGGAGGATCGACTGGTGGCGCTCGTCGATGAGGTCGCAGACTGCCTGGCCGACCAGGTGGTTCGAGACGGCCTGGCACGAGAGGCCGTTCGCCCTGAGCAGGTCCCATTTCTCCCGGACGTAGCCCTTCGACGACAGGGCCTTGTCGACCTCGAAGTGGTCGCCCCAGCAGGCGAGCTCGACGCCGTCGTATCCCATTGTCTTAACAAGGGGGGCCAGTTTCTCGAGGGGTAGGTCGGCCCATTGGCCGGTGAACAGGGTGACTGGGCGGGGCATGGTATTGGGGTCTCCGTTGGTGTTAATTGGAAATCGCGCCGGTGTTCAAGCCCGGCCCCACGCCTTCATCTGCTCGAAGCAGAGGCGCACCGACTTGATGGGGGCGTGGCTGTACTCCTCCTGCTCCACTATGAGCCACTCGACGGCGC